>Ga0222714_10002597_pt1 | contig 18967 bp, 20 predicted proteins | sample C33_3DmetaG_FD_165048 | JGI IMG/M metagenome (GOLD analysis project Ga0222714, IMG submission 165048) | Estuarine water microbial communities from San Francisco Bay, California, United States - C33_3D | ecosystem: Environmental > Aquatic > Marine > Unclassified | place: USA: California...
CTCTCGCACCTGGGGAGTCCGAACAGACTGTAAAAGCTATGGAAGAAGCGGGATATATAAAAGTACAAGACGGTCTTGTATTCCCAGTCAAGCTGTGATAGTATGAGAAACTCGCCTCGAGAAACATTTAATAACAAAGGAGCATACATGAAAATAAATATAGACTACTCTCGTGATAACCTATTGACAGAGTCTGGAAAAACAATACTAAAAGATAGATACTTACTACCCACTGAGGCTAGTCCTCAAGATGCCTTTGCTCGTGCGGCAAAAACATTTGCTGACGATCAAGCACACGCACAAAGATTATATGATTACGCTAGTAAGTTATGGTTTATGTTTTCCACACCTATCTTATCCAATGGGGGCACAACAAGAGGGTTGCCTATATCATGCTTCTTAAATTATGTAGATGATTCTCGTGAAGGATTAGCAGAACATTACACAGAAAACATTTGGTTATCTAGTATGGGTGGTGGTATCGGTGGATACTGGGGCAATGTTAGATCACAAGGTATGGCAACAAGTATTGGAAACAGAACTACAGGTGTCATTCCTTTCATGCATGTTGTTGATTCACAGATGACTGCGTTTCATCAAGGTGCTACGAGAAGAGGAAGCTATGCTTCTTACATGGACATATCCCATCCCGAGATCGTAGAGTTTATTGAAATGAGAAAACCTACAGGCGGAGACATTCATAGAAAAAATTTAAACTTGCATCATGGTATTAATATATCAGATGCTTTTATGGAAGCTGTACAAAAAGGAAATGCTTGGGATTTAATTGACCCGCATACTAAACAAGTTATTAGAACTACAGACGCTAGAAGTTTGTGGATTAAAATATTAGAAACGCGAATTGCTACAGGCGAACCATACATCTCATTCATTGATACAGTTAATGCGGCTTTACCAGAAGCGCAAAAGAAATTAGGTTTAAAGTTTAATCATTCCAACCTATGTTCTGAGATTACACTACCAACAAGTAAAGATAGAACAGCAGTGTGCTGTTTGTCTTCGGTTAACTTAGAATACTTTGATGAGTGGAAAGATAATAAATTATTCATAGAAGATTTAGTACGTATGCTTGATAATGTTTTAGAACATTTCATTAATAAAGCACCGAGCTATATGTGGAGAGCGGTAAACTCTGCACGTTGTGAAAGAGCAATTGGTTTGGGTGCTATGGGATTACACAGTTACTTTCAAAAGAGGGAAGTGTCTATGGATTCTGAGAAGTCTAAAGATATTAATGAGTTTATATTTAAGCATATGTATAACGAGGCTCAATCCGCTAACAAAAAGCTGGGAGCAGAGAGAGGTTCCCCCGCAGACATGGAAGGCACAGGGCTTAGACATTCTCATGTCATCGCCATTGCTCCTAATGCTTCTTCATCTGTCATATGTGGGGGTTCTTCTCCATCAATAGAACCATTACGTGCTAACGCTTTTTCTCAAAAGACTTTGAGTGGTACATTCTTAATGAAGAATAAATACCTAGAGAAAACTTTATTGAAGCATGATAAAAATAATAAAGAAGTTTGGAAGTCTATCGTAACTAATGGTGGTAGTGTACAGCACTTAAGTTTCTTGTCTGATGAAGAGAAAGAAATATTTAGAACTGCTATTGAGATGAATCAAAGACATCTAGTAGATTTGGCAGCAGATAGACAACAATACATTTGTCAATCACAAAGCTTGAACTTATTCTTGCCCCCCGATGTGGACACCAAGACATTACATGGCATTCACTTGAGGGCATGGAAAGGTAAAGTTAAAACTCTTTACTATATGAGGAGCCAAGCTTTAAAGAAAGTAGAAAATCTTTCTAGTCAAATAGAAAGAACTATACGACAAGACTATCAACAAGAAGAAGCTACATGTGTAGCTTGTGAGGCATAAGGAGGAGACATGTCCGTATTTAAAGGAAGGGAATATTATAAACCTTTTGAATATCCGTGGGCTTTTGAAGCTTACGATCAACAACAAAAAATGCATTGGCTACCTAGTGAAGTTCCATTACATGAAGATGTAAATGATTGGAACTCTAAGATGAATGATGCAGAGAAGAATCTAGTAAAACAGATTCTTACATTCTTTACACAAGGTGACGTAGATATTGCACAAGCCTATATGGATGTGTATATACCCATGTTTAAAAAGCCAGAGGTGCGTATGATGTTATCCGCTATCGCTACGTCGGAGGCTAACCATGCGCACAGTTATTCATTACTCAATGATACAATTGGTATGGATGATAGAGAATATAAAGCGTTCCAAGAATACGCAGAGATGGCAGACAAACATAACTATCTCTGGGAAAGTAAAGGGGGCACGGATGAAGAGAAGATCGTTCGTGACATGGCTGTGTTCTCTGCATTCGGCGAAGGCTTGCAACTCTTTGGTTCATTCATTATGCTATTAAACTTCCAGCGTTTCGGTAAGATGAAAGGCATGGGGCAAATTGTAGCGTGGTCAATCAGAGATGAGAACCACCACGTTGAGAACATGATTAAACTTTTACATACAGTATTAGATGAGAAGCCGCATATTTGGAATGACAAATTTAAAAAGTCATTGTACGATATATGCAGGGATATGGTAACTCTTGAAGAAAAGTTTATTGACCTGGCATTCGAGCAAGGACCAGTGCAAGGACTAACACCTCAAGAAGTAAAAAACTATATTCATTATATGGCTGACAGAAGATTACTTCAGCTAGGTTTAAAGCCTAACTATGGAGTAAAATCAAACCCACTTGAGTGGGTGGACTACATTGTCAATGGGCAGGCACACGAAAACTTCTTTGAAACTAGGGCTACTGAGTACGCAAAGGGCGCTATTCAAGGCAATTGGAGTGATGCATTTTCCTCTTGACAAACTATATAACTTATGATAATATTATATTATTATTTAGTCATGGAGACAGGGGGGCACGAAGAACCTTACTTCTTCTAGACGTAATGTTTAGAAACAGTTTGGGGATCTCTTTTTTCCACAACCGTACTAAGGAGCTGGTAGAAATACTAGCTCCTTTTTAATTACAGAGACATGAAAAACATAAACAACTATCCACACTCAACTCAGTATGATAGCTTTGCAAAAAAGCTATACCTGCTATTCAGCGATAAACGCTTGACTTTAAAACAAAAGTTTGCTACACTCCCGATCAAAGACAAGGACTATTGGAGAGCCTTGGCTGAAGTATCAATAAAGGAGAAACTATGGCAAACCCAACAACCTTCTCCGTAACTAACTCTTTTGTTAACAGATGCTTAAACATCTTTAACACTACAGGAACTGACGGAGACAAAGAACTCGAAGCTTATGCTAGGGCTGAGTATAAAAAAGACTGGCAATGGGCGATGACTTTTTTCAAAAGTCATCAAAGATTCCCAAACTCTTTGAAAGAAGCAAATGCTTAAGGCAATCCTTAAGTGGTTTGATAGATTAGATTCCCGCAGATTAGAGGAAGAGAATTATCTTTCTCAGTCTGTGGATATGTATGATCTAGAGCGTAGGCAAAGAGAACTGATGAAGAGAGGGTACTACTATTAAAGTAGTATCCTAGCTTTGTTCCTCAAATTCATAGAAGAAATTCGTATCATCCCCTGCAGTATATTTAGATTTACTTTCCACACCATACTCAATAGTTGAAACCTTAAAGTCTGGGAACCTCATTTGTTTTGGGGATAAAGACTTATCATAGAATAACACCCTGTTATTAGGTTGAGCAGCAAAGTATCCGTTATCTAACTTCAATATATTAAATGACTTATGCTGTGTAGGTACCTCAGAATACCCAACATCTAGTAGATTAGGGTCTGGCTGACAACTATCTATAGTATATAAATACTCCCCAAAATAAAATTTCCCGTTTTGAGCCCTGTATTTGCATTTCCCCGACCCTATACTCACCTTTTGTATAACTGAGATGTGATAGCTAAAACAATCCCAAAGCTCTAAGTCTTCGAGAGCCATCTCTTCTTGGGTTTCTTTCCAAACAAAAGCCGATATAGGTAGCTTATCATATAGAGCTCCCGTCTCATAGAGATAGGTCTCAAAATATAAGGCACGACCTTGGATAGATTTCGCGGTGACCCATACACCTGGTTCATACTCACCGTGCCCCCTTTCAAAATCATAAAGATATTCCTTCTTAACAAGGACTTCAATAGGTGGAACATTGGCTACAAGAAAAGCCACTATTTAAATTGATATAGGTAATCCATTGTGTAGGTAGTTACACACTGGGCATAGAGAACAGACGCACCGCCTGCTCTATCTAATTCATCTTGAAGCCAGCTACTAACTTCACGGGCTTCTTCTTCACATTTATTTAAGGTAGTATAGATTGGTTCACTCATGATACGTACACAAGATACGTCATAAGGTTTAGATATATCTATTGGAAAACAGAGTTGAAAAAGTATAACGTATTTTAACATACGTTAATGAGCGAGCGATCTAATTATATAAGATAATTTTTCTGCACGCATGGGGGTCTGTTTTGCCCAACGCGAATCAAGCATCTCATCCGCCGCTAAGTTGTAGGATTTGTTAGCAAGATTAGATAGAAATTTTTTAAACTTACTAACGCCTCCTACACCTAGCTGAAATGTCATCTCTATAAGAACTTCTTTAACACATTCTGGATGCTCGTCAAGATTGATATTATTATGGTCAGCGACCAGCTCAGCACTTTCACAGGCAGCTTTAAAGTCCACTTCAAAAGTGGCATCAAGTTGCTCCATGCTGTATTCAATACCTTCTGCATAGTTGTCCTCCTTTGTTACCAAGTGACCGTATCCTATAGTAGCGAATCCTAATGAATCCTTATATACATAAGACCTAAATCCCTCGTGTTCTTTTATTCTCTCCTTAAGCTTTTCAAACATTACTTACCACCAATACCCCAATATGTTTCATGTTCATCTTTTTTATTTTTCTTTTTAAACATATCCTCAATGGTTATTATCAATTTATATATTAATATTTCTACGTAGTACATTACTTTGTAAGATTATTTTTCTTCTCAAAACTGCGGAGTCCAGCCATCCCGAGCAAAGCCGTGACAAGCGGGAACAGAGTTGCCATGTCTAGCTCTGGTAGAGGTGCGTGTTCAATACTAAACGCAGCTAATAAAAACATGATGAATTGTTTTAGCACATATTCCCAAGCAATAGCTAATGCACATGACATACCAATCAATGGGCGCCATGATCTCTGCATAATACCACCAATCCCTGTAGCTGTTGACTGAGCATCAGCAAGGTTGATGTCCATTTGCTTTTTATTAATTTCGTTTTCTAATTCTTTTAGCTTTAGTTTAATCTGTCCCTTTTCTTCTTCGCTAGTGTGGACAGAATCAATTATCTTTCCTACAGAATCTACTAAAGAACCACCTAATAATTTTTCTAACATTACTTTATTCTCCTATACTGTTTAACTTTTTGTTTGACACCTTTGGGTTGTGCTACAAACTGTTTACCTTGTGCTTTGCCTTTTCTTTTAGCAGCTGATGTGGCTGCATATTCGGCAGAAGATAAACCTTTGATTGCTTTCTCTGGTAAATATCTTTCACCAGTTGCATTAGGACCTTGTGTAGATGGCTTGCCCGATTTGGTTCGCCACTTCTGTTTAGTCCAAGCGTTTAAACTTTTCTGCGGTTTCTTTAAGCTAGGCATTCTGTACTTGATGTTCGCAACTGGCACACTTGCAATGGCAAGTGGATGAGTTACTGCAGTGGCAAGAATGCCCACAATTTTTACAATACCCTTCCATACTAAGATGTATAACCTCCGCCTTTTGCTTTATATTCTTTAGCTAGCATCTGCGCTTTTCGCGCTGACCATTGTCCAGGTGCACCACCTTTTCCACCAGCTTTAATCTTATTAAACAAAGACTTCCGCATACTTGGCTTGGTATAATTACCTGCCTTGTTGACAGAAGATTTACTTTTTGTTTTTGACTTTATCATATAATGCCTTTACAAAACCTCTCATTACAACTTTGCCTTTAGGTGAAGCTTCACCTCTTTGTTGTGATAATATCGCCTTCTTGTTTTTATCAGCTTTAGCTCTGGCTGCTTGCCCAGGTGTTTGATATTTTTTCTTGGGTTTCTTGCTAGTTGTTTGGGCTAAAGATGCTCTAGTGATAGGCATTACTTTACTTTTTTAGATGACATAGATGAGCCAGTTTTAGCATAACCTTTTGGCTTACCAATACCTTCTTTTTTATATGACTTAGCTACGTTCTTTTTAACTTTACTTTCTATGGGGCTACCTTTAAAAGCATCTAAAGTTTTCTTGCCAGCACGCAAAGTAAATTCATTTTTAGTTTTACCTGGCATTACTAGTCCTTAGTCTTAGTGTTGTAGCGCTTGCCGTTCCAGTTAAATTCTTTAACGCCTTTATTCTTAAAGTGTTTGAAAGCTTCACCGAAAGAAACACCGCCCTTAGACACTCCAACATTGTAATTCTTACCTGCATCAGTTTTAATGTTTGATCCAGCTTTAGCAGTAGATGTCTTAGTAGGTTCTGGTTTGCCAGCAGGTGCTCCAAACTTTGCTGTTGTTTTAGTCTTAGCTTTAGTTTGAATGTTTGACCCACCGCCCTGTGTCTTAGATGTTTCCATCTTAGCTTTCTTTGCAATCATTTCATCTTTAGTCATAAAAGCTGAAGGGATTGTTTTCTTAGGCTTGTCTGCCTTTGGTTTACTAACAGGTGTATTCTTACCTGGTTGTATTCTTCCTTTTTTCATTGAGTACTCCTTATTGATTTTGTTGAGAAGAATCAGAAGAAGCTGTAGCCTCTTCTACTTTTACCGCATCTCCGCCAATCTTCACGACGGGAGCAGTAATAATTATTGTGTCAGTTAACTTCATTAAGAGATTATACCACAATAGAATTTCCTTGACAAGGGGTCTTATTTGTGCTATAGTCCGCACACTACAGGAGAATATTATGCCAAAAATTATAGATAAAAAGCAGATAGTTGCCGCTCTCAATGCACTAGTTGAGAACAAAGGTAACAAAGCAGCGGCGGCTAAGTCCCTAGGGATTCCGCGCACAACACTGATAGACCGCTTAACAACAGCAGAACTACATGGATTCAAACCCACAGTCGTGCCCCCCGACGCTGAAGCAGCATTGATTGAAAAACAATTCGAACATGATGCAGAAGTTAGAGACCTCAAGAAACAAATAGAGGCTTTAGCTAAAGATAATATTAAGCATCAAAGATTACGCGACAGTTTAATTAAAGCAGAGAAACATAAACCTAGTCCACCTAAGTGGTTAACTAAATCCACACCAGCGAAGGGGGCACCTGGAGTTCCTACAATCTTCTTATCCGATTTTCACTGGGGTGAGGTTGTGGACAAGCAAGCTGTAAATGGTATCAATGAATACGATAAAACAATTGCTTTAAAAAGATTTAAGAATGTAATCGAAACAACAATAGACTTATGTACTAATCATATGGTTAATCCTGAGTATCCTGGGATTGTTTGCGCGTTAGGCGGGGATATGATCTCTGGGGATATACATGATGAATTAGCAGAAAGTAATGATGGATCTAATATTGAACACGTGTTGGATTTGCTAGACAATCTGACATGGGCTATTGAAAGATTCTCTAAGACTTTCGGTAATGTATTTGTACCTTGTACATTTGGTAACCACTCCAGAACCTACAAGCAATATCGCCACAAGTACGCCGCGAAAACCAACTATGATTGGATGTTATACAATCTGTTGGCTAGACATTTTAAAAACAATCCTAAAGTACAGTTCCAAATTCCAACGGGATTTGATACGGTATATAAAATCTATGATGTTAATTACTTATTAACTCATGGAGATAGAATCGGGACAGCAGGGGGCACAGGCATTGTAGGCATGCTTGGACCTATTGCGCGTGGTGTTCAGAAAATAAAACAAGAATATAATAATCAAGACAAGACTATTGATTATGTAATCATGGGACACTATCATCAATACATTTCTTTAAAAGATTGTATTGTCAATGGTTCTATAAAAGGTTACGACGAATATGCCTACTCAAATAGATTCGTCTCAGAAAGACCTCAGCAAGCTCTATGGTTTACACACCCTCAATACGGTGTGACATTCCAAGTTCCTGTAGTTGTTGATGAACCTAAAGCTGCTAAATCCAAATCGTGGGTTCAGTGGGCTGAGTAATAGGGGATAGGGGCTACGGTTGTAGCCCCATATCTTTTATGTATTCTAAAGTCTTCATTGTTTTAGGTGCAGTTCTTTCACCTAACTTACTCTTCAATCTTTCCTCTGGGTACATATCGTACACAGCTTCTTTCCACAATCTATTTAATAAAGTATAATCAACAAAAATATGCATAGCCATGTCACCTTCATACTTTTTATTATGTAGGTATATTTTAGATAATATATCCATAAATTCCTGATAGGCTTCCGCCTGTTTGTTAACATCTTTTTCCTGCATACCTTCAATGTAACCTCTATATGCATTCTTAATTCTATTGTTAAATCTTTTCTTTATCTGTGACGTCTCACCTAAATTCAGTTTTTCTGTACGCATTAAGTCTTGTCTTTCTTTTATAGAGTATGGTCTAAATCCTAGAGCTTGGCTGAAAGCTTCCATTAAATTTACATTGTCACTGATAGATGTACCGTACTTTGTATAAGCTCTGCCAGTTGTAGCGTATTTAAATCCTTTGTATAAATTTGTAGCAAAGGTAGGCAGTAAAGCATTGACATAATCAGATCCTTCTATTGTTCCTTTTGAATTGTATGCATCTATTAAACTTCTGGAGTTCTGTAAGAATACAGCACCACCTGCACCAAATGTTTCCGCAGGTTTAACTCCCGTATCAAATCCAAATAATGCACCTAATCCTTTTGCTTGTTGTGATCCAGGTAATTCGGAGAAGCCAATACGTCTGCTGATATCAACACCAAGGTTAGCAAACAAACCATTCTCAGCAAACTTAGCAAACTCTGGTCCAAAAGATTTGCCCATCATTTGTCTTATCTCACTCCTAATATCTCCATCAATACCTGTAGCAAATTTTCTTATGAAGTTAACCAACCAAGCTGCATCATCTGCACCAGGTAGCGCGAAAAGCCCGCCTGTTAAGAACAACATTATTACCATTCTTGCTAATATTTTTCTACCCATAATACGTTGTGCCCTAGTTGCCCCTCTTTGACCCATTAACAATGATGTCATTAGCCCAATCATTTGACTTATATATGTATTAAATAAAAAGATAACCGAACCAAAACTTCTCATGTACTGTGGTTTGTTTTCTTTACCATACATACCAAAGTTTTTATTTACTATATGTCTAGCTATTGCTCTTGGAGTAGGCACACCATTATCTTCAGCAACTAAAGCTTGGTAGTTTGCATCTGTAGAATAAAATGAATCAGCTTTTGTTCTAGCCTTTTCATTTCTCATAATTCTTGATGTAGCTATGTAAGCAGTTAATCTGGATATTGTTTCAAAAGTATTAAAGATACCACCAATGAATGTATTTTCCATTGTACGTTTTATATCTTCTATTCCTTTAGAAGGATTAATACCAAAGTCACCACTGTTAGAAATACCACCTTCAACAAATGCCATGCCAGGTTTTAATAAACCATTTAAAACATCTTTCATTAATTCTTCTTTAACATCATCAGGTGCATTATCAAAGTTTACAAATGTTCCAGAATATTTTGGATTACTAAAGACAACCATCTTCATCACATCTTTAAATGCTCTAGATAATTCTGCAGCAGAAGTAAAACTGTTTGCAAATTCTGCAAGAGTAGGACCGACAAATATAATATTACTAAACAACTGAAGAACAGCAGATGATGTGTTAGCTCCTAAGAACCACCAGTATCCTAGTTGGCGTAAGCCTGCATACTCTACTTCAGGGTCATTAATATATTTGTAATATTTTTCTATTGCTTGTTTTAAATTTACATTATCAGTTCTTATTCCTCTTTGATATGCTGATTTTATTTCTGGATCAAATCTATTACTTGCGGCATAGTTAGATGATACCATACCAAACTGACTGATACCTCTAACAAAATCTTTTTCGTAACCAGCTATACCACCTATAGCTTTACGCGGTTGCATGTAAGCACTGAAACCTTTTACTTCACCAAATGGTCCAAGCCTTTCGCTTAACTGTCTTCTAATATCTTTATAAGCATTGACATTGCTCTCTGATAAAAATTGAGAAGCGGCATCAATACTTAAAATAGTAGTACCTATTTGTTGTTGTAAGTTACCATAATCTGCATCACGAGTTTTACTTATTTTAAATCCTTGGTTTGCTGGATACTTAGCTTCTAAGTCAGCGCGAATTTCTGCTTCTTGATTTCTTAATATATTAATTTGGAAACCTTCTCCAAACATTCTGTAATCAACAACATTACCAGCAGAATCTTTTACTACAATAAACTTCTTACCAAAACGAGTGAGTGGTACATAGTCAGTTTTCATAAACTCATTAAATCTTTTTACTTCTTGCAGTAATAAACCAATACCATTGTTTCTATTACCTGTTTGTTCATCTACTGTACCTAAAATATCTTGAGCTTTTTTAAGTATCTCATTGTTTCTTAAAACTTCTTCAGGTGTTGTAAATCTTCCTTGTTCTCTTATGGTTACTATTTCTTGTACTGTATCGAACACAGCCTGCAGTTGTTCTTCAGTAATGTTCTCATATAAATCTGGGGACATTTGTGATAAGAAATTTAATTCTGGATTATCTCTTATAGCATCGGGTCTAAATGCCATGATAAATTCTATCGCATCTTGTACTCTTTTCTCAGTTATTTTATTTCCTAATAAACCTCTAAGAATTTCAGCTGATTGTGTTTGCATTGCAAGGATAGCATCTTCATAAGCTTGTGCTACATCTCCAGTGATAACCACTTCTTGCCCTGCTTTTAATGTACTACCTGCGGCTTTACCATTTTGAGTAACAGGTATGATAATTGTTTTTACACCATTGATTACTTGTATTCTGTATTTACCAGGCGTTAATTGTGATGCTTCAAATGCTAGGTTTAATTTATCTCTACCTTCTTTAGTCTTAACAACTTTCATAAATGTAGTAGATAGTTGATCTATAAATTTAGTTTGTAAACTTCTTGACTTGTTTAATCTAGCTACAATAGGTTGGAATAAAGCATTGAACAATGGATATTTTTCTGCCCAAGATTTCGCGTGACCAAATACTTTACTAAACCAAGACATTTGATCTAAATCAGCAGTAGGTTCTGCCTTACTTGAATTAGCTCTACTAATCTTTCCAACAAGATTATCAAACTGTCTTATAGAATTTCTAAACTGTTGGCGCGAAAACTTTTCAGGTTGATTCATTTTGTAGTCAGCTTCACCATCATCTAAGTATTCGTTTTGATATCTGAATGCTGGATCTTCTACGTTATTATTTTGAATAGGTATTTTATTAGCTGCCGCGTATCTAACATTAGTTAATATAGTTCTTTGTTGTACTGCTCTGTCTTGTTTTAATTTTCTATCTCTGATAACACCAAGATCCACATCATTAAATATTTCGCTAGGATTATTGTATCCGTTATTTCTAAATGCTACACCCATAGCTTGTAAATAATTTTTTAATCTTTCAAATGCTTGGCGAATGAAACCTTTGGGAGCATAACGTCTAGCCATGAATAAAGCAAAAGCATCTGATATAGCTTCTTCTCTTTGTTTGTTAATACTTAAGTTAGGATATCTTTGTTTAATATTAAAATAGTCTATCCATTTTTGATCAGCCATTTTTCTAAGCTGTGCTACTTCTGTTGCTGTGAAAAAGTTATTAGCAAAGAGAGCATGAATTGTTTCATGGTGTAATGTAAACTTAGTTAAGTCTGTTACTTCACTTTCTAAATATGGGGGTATTCTTGTAGCAGGCTGAGCAACTAAGTTCATTATCTGTGGACGTGTAAGCATAATAGATTGTGTAACAGCATTGACTGTGTATACAAAATTACCTAATACATTTTTACCTCTGCCAGGAAGTTGGGTATCATATATTTTTAATTGTATTTTATTATTACCAAGTAATCTGTTTAATTCATTACGCATGTCTGCGTATATTTTTCCTAACTTAGATTGTACTTCTGGTTTTAATTTTACTGAACCATTACCAGAACCATCTACTACAGAAAATAATTCTTTAGGAGTTATAGCTTCTGTATCCCCTGGTCTAGCACCAGAAACGCGCAAGCCTTCAAACTTCTTAACACCTAACTTTTTACCAAGCTGTCTTCCTAAGTTAATTAATTCACCGCGAGTTAATACATTAGCATTTTCAGATATCTCATAACCATCTAAACTTATAACATCAATATGAGCAATACCATTTTTCCTTTTGTAACCACTAATACCACCTGATATAGTTTTATCATCTCTTACTATAGTAAATCTATAATCAAAGAAAGGATGAGGCTTATCAGTAAGATTATCAAAATCAATCTCTGGTTTCCCCGCAATAGTTCTGCTTCTATTTTCTGAAGCCTTTGTTCCTTCATAACCTTCTGCATTCCAATCATATGTATTGTTATTCCAAAAAGTATTTAAATCTTTTAAAACTAATTTAGGTTTTGATATTACGTTTGGAGCGCTTAGTAAAGGAACGACATTAGTATTCCAATATTGTTGACTTCCAATCCTTGACATTTTAGCTGGATCAGTAACTTGCTTTATTGCTTCTGTCCATTCTAATGAACGATTCATTGATTCACTTGCATCAAAATCTGAATAAGAATCTTTAACAAACAACCACTTGTGATGATAGATAGGAGCATTGTCTGCTTTGTATGTCGTAACTCTTGTAGGTTGTAAGTCACCGAACTTATATGTTTCAACATAATAAACCAAAGGCTCTGGTCTAATATCAAAATCAAAACTATTAATTAAAGATATGTCACCTGTTTGTACATTGTATTTAATAATATTAAAGTCTAAAAAATTTTTAGAATTAAACGCAGCTTGTTGATAACCTAACTCTTCTGCTTTTCTTTCTTTGTGAGCCTGTACTAAATCTTGAAAGAATTTAAAATGGGCAGGATTTTTCTTTATAACATCACCCACGTACTGCCTATGGAAATAAACATTAGGACCCATACGTTTGCCTACGCCAAATCTTGTATCTCTTTGTAATCCTCTTCTCTTTAATTCTTTCTTAAGATCGGATAAGTAATCAACACTTGCTGTATCTTCGCCCAACTTAGAAGACATCTCCACTGTAACGCCCGCAGATTTTGGCGCTATGATTATGGAACCTTTTTGATATGCGTCAGGAAAGAATTGTTTTATCTTTGGTAAATAATCTTTTGTCTTTTGATTTCGCTGGTAACCTTTTGTGGTTTGTTTTCCTTGACCACTTCTGTCACCCTCATACATATTAAAATATGCCGTGCCCCCTTCTCTGAGAGCATTATCAGCTTGCTTTAAAACTTTATCTATATTCTCTTCTTCTTGTATTACATTTAAAACATTATTAATAGTAGCTGTATCTGCTTGACCATTAGCAACTTGACTAACTGTTTCTCTGTTTTCTTCTGTTGTTCTATTGAAAGGATCATAAATATAATTAGTAACATTTTTATCTGCTAAGAAATTTGTAGCTTGATTAAATCTACCACCACCTATATCCACATTAACTGTACCAGATTGCCAACCAAAATCTGTATCAACTTTTTTAAATGTTGCGGCGAGTTGTTGAAGTGATGTTCCTTCAGAACTAATCTCTTGTTCTGGATAACCCCATATCTCTTCTAATTCTGCAGGGGTTTGAGCATATTGAGATTCTACTGTTTTTGTTTTTGCAACTTTACCATCAAAGGGTTGTTTATTTTTTATAATAGCTTCAACAGTTTCAACGCCTTGTGTTTTCTTAGAACCTTTAGCTATGTTTGTATTTTGTTTAAATGATTCAACTAAATCTCTACCTTCGGGTGTAGATAGATATCCTAGTTTTTCTAAATCTTCATATTGTTTTTTAGTTACTAAGTTTTTATTTTCTTCAGCATAAGCTATAACATCTTCTGGAGATTTCTGTTTTAAAAAATCTTCTGTGAATCCACGTCTCTTTAAATTTGTTTTTGCTTTTCTTACTGTTTCTGGTGTAGGGGGCACGGGCTTTTTGGGTGCTTGCTCACGCACAGTATCTTGCTCGCCTAAATCTAAACCAGATAATTCTTTTAATTGTTTTGATTCTACAACACCACCTGCTATACCAAAAGGACCACCTCCAATAAAACCAGCAGCTGCTGCTTCACCTATGCCTTTATAAAAATTAGAATCTTTATATAACTTTGATAACTCAGCGGATACACTTTCACCAGGTTGTAAACCTTTCTCAGTCTTGCCAGCTGTTTGTGTAATAAGTTCTTGCGCGCCCTCGGCAATAGCTTCTTTACCTGCAGTCGCCGCAGTTGTTTTGAATATTTGTTTAAGTGTCCCTGTTACAGCATTCTCTCCAAACTTTTTAATTAAAGAATCTCTTAATGCAAAACCAGCACCTAAGAATCTTTCTGCTAAAGCGTAAGGTACACCAGCTGCTAAAGATAAACCTGCATTAGCTTCTTGGAAATTAGTTTCTTCCAACTGAGCCATGCGTGAATCTCCAACACCCATACCATAGGCAACACCTGCACCCATAATAGGGTTGACCATACTTGCCGCGAAAATGGGAATGGTTGAAACTAAACCTTGAGCTACGTTGAATGCTGCCCAATCTAAGAAGTGACTTAATCTGTCTGGTTCTGTTAATATTTTTTCAACAGAAGCTTCAAATGGAATTACTTCACCACTCTCAGTTTGAATAAACTGTTGAGCCATACCATCTATTTGATATTGTTGGATTGCTTCGTTAGTAGCTCTTTCCAAATCTTCCATACCAAGAAGATCAGCTACAGTACCTAAGGCACCTGCGCCTAATTGTTTAAGAGAAGAGTAGCCAGCTTTTAAACCTTTAGTAAATGCTGTGTCATCAAGGTCATCTGGATCATCAAATCTAGCAGCGTCAGATCCAAACTTATATACATAACCTTTCTCCTGCATAGCTTGTTCAGCGTCTGCGGATTTAAGATATTCTACAATTTCACTATCGGGAGTGTCTTTTAAAAATTTAAATTTGGGAGCGTTGGGATCTTCGGATACAGAAATGAATTGATATTCTTTGGCAGGCTCTGCTGTTTTTAATTGTTCTAAACCAGCTTGTAAACTGGATCTAGTTAAAGGTACAAATTTTACTTCTTCTGCCATATCATCCTAGCACTTACGTGCATTCAAGAAACTTTTGGTTTCTTTAGTTATTGATTCATTAACTCGTTTTGTGTGCGAGTTGCCACATCTATGCTATTATCTAATGCGCTGGTTTGCAAGTCACCTTCTTCACCTGGTAATGTGAACATCGGCATTCCGCTACTAGATTTTTTAGCTAGCATATCAAAAGCTTCTTTAAAGTATTGTTTGAACAATGCAGGATCTCCACCAGCCATTTGTAAAGCATAAGCCTGTGCGGCTTCCACTTCTCCTGGTAATTTTTCTGCTTTTAGTAAAGCTGCTTTACTTGTTGTACCATAGTAATCAGCAAGTGCTTCTGCTTTAGCAACATCTAAATTAAATTTAGCTTCTTCCATTCTTCTTCCGTAAGCTTTTTCTTCAGCAGCCACATCTAATGCAGCTTGTGCTTTATCCTGTGCAATCTTTTCGTCTGCAAACTCTGTCAGACCTATACCTAAACCTTCGCCTTTAAGTAATGCTCTACCTAAAGCAATAGTTGCCTCTGGGTTTTCTGTTGCGGCTTTTAAAAGCTTTTGAAAGAAACCTAGTTCACCATAATCTTTTCCTGTTTTAGTTTCTGTTTCTTCTTTAGGTTCAGGTACTTTAGGTTTCTTTTTCATTTTAATTTCGAAATCATTTAAGGAATCTTCTTTAGCACTTTCTTTAGAACCTTTTTTATTAGAAGGTAATTCAGGGGAACCTTCCATTCCTGTTCTACTGCTTTTCTTTTTATTTTTTTCTAAGTCAGCAATGCCTCCACCTTCCATGTACATCAAATCATCAGGAGATACTATTTCTAAATCTTGTGTTATACCTCCTCTGTTTTTGTATTCTTCTTGTAACTGATTAAATTTAGGAGATGTAAATCCAAAGAAAGGAAACATACTATCTCCTTCTACCCATTGTTTAGTTTTTTTATCGTAATACTTTGCCATCTAAACTCCTACGCGAATGGTTGCCATCCTAATGAACCAGCAGCACCTAATGCACTAATACCTAAACCAGCCGCTTGTGAGAAGAAGCTAGGTTGTGGTGTTGTTCCTATTGTTGTGGTTGTAGTTCCATAAGGAACTCCTCTTAATATATTAGAATAAAATCCTAATTGAGTTTTAGGATAATCTCTTTCTTCTTGGAATGTTTGGTATCCTACATCAAGACCGAGTTGTTGCATTTGTCTTTCTAATCCACCTAATCCCATAAGCTGTTGTGTTTCAGCTTGTTGTGCTGCTTGCTGTTGAGCAGATGTTGTGGACATACCTAATGCGGATTGTAACTGTTGTTGTCTTTCTTGTTGCGCCGCACCTAACGCTGTTTGGAAAGCTTGTTGTTGTGCTTGTGCATAGATATCACCAATACCTTGTTGTAAATTTCTTTGACGCTCTGCTTCTAATACTGCTTGACGTGAACCACCAAATGCGCCAACTTGAGCAGCTTGAGACGAAATACCTTGTTGCTCTATAGCAGATTGTCTTCTTGCTTCTCTTGCCGCAATGTCTGCTACATTGGTCATATAAGGGTCCATATATCTTTGAATATCTGTAGCACCTATTGGAGCTCCAGCCGCAGTGGCTGCGGTATATGCTTGACCTGCTTGTGTTCCTGCAATGCCTGTTTGTTGTTGGGCTCTTGTTATTGCATCTTTTTCTATTTGAGATAAGCCTGCAAGTCTTGGTCCTGCGTAAGGAATGTATCCTTCTTTAGCTACATCACCTGATGTAGCTACTAAAGATTCTGTAGCTTTTTGTAAATACTCTGGTAATTGTATTTGCGTTGTTGAAGTATCTTGGGCTTGTTTAGTGCCGAATAAAAAATCTAATAGTGCCATTATGCTTTCTCTCTGTCTATTGCTTCTTGTATAGTTTCTAGTAAAGGACTAGTACTTCCGCCATAAGCTCTTTTAATTATATCCTCATAAGTCATTGGTTGTTTAAATCTTCTGTAATATCCAAAGTATGGCAACTCTTCTTCTTCTGTAGTTTTTCCTTCATCTACAACTTCTTCTTCTTCTTTAATTAGTGTTGGTCTGGAATCTCCACGATCTCTTTTCATTTGATCAGCCATCATAGCTTCTCTTCTCTGTTTCCAGTAGTCTTCATAACCAGGAATTAAATATTTGTTTTCTTTTAACTTGGCTTGCTCTTGTTCAGATAAAGCTGCGAATTTTTTACCCATGTCAGGATTAATATTTTCCATATACCATTTGAAATTATAATCTTCTATTGGCTTCATTATAAAACTTAAACCTTTACCCAATAAACTGTTTTCAAATAATTTTTGAAAAAATCCTTTTTCTTTTTCAGCGCCTTCCATAGCTAAGTCAGACATTGTTTGAAGATTTGGATCAGCTGCTGATGCACCCAAAGCTCCTGCCATTGTTGCATATGTTGAAGCTTCTCGTTGTCTTTCTGCTGCTTCTCTAGCTTTGGCTACAGCTTCAGCGCTAGCCGCATCAGTTGCATAATAAGTTTGTCTGCCACCTGTTTCTGGTGAAGTTGCTAAATTAGGTCCTCTAGGACTAGAAGGAACAAATGCTCTAGAAGTATCATCACCTCTACCACCTTGTCCTGCTTGATAACCAGAACCTGCGCCTGTAGTTCCTGCTGGTCTAGTAGATGTAGTTGGAGTACTTCTGCTAGCAGCTACTTTAGCTGCAGTTTGTCCAGCTTTAGAAGATGAAAATTTTCCAGTAGCTCCAGGTCTTCCTCTAGCAAAAGAAGGAATACCAGTCACAGGCTCAGGCTCACCTGAACCACCAAGTAATCTTAAGATACCTTCTTCTTCTGAATTGATGAAAGCCAAACGCTCACCTTGTGGCGCCATTGCGTTTGCAGTTTGCGCGGCTGACCGAATATCGTTTTGCACGTTGCCTAATGCCATATTATAGTAATCTGGATTTGCGGGCTTGGAGCTAGGAAGTTCATAAATTCCTTGTGCCCCTTTTCTGTTCTGTTTGGATAAGAGTGCAGTAATACCTGGCGAAACTTCGTTCGCTCTAATGACCATATCACCTTGTTGAACTGGACCTGCGTATCCTTGCATCATAATATTATAACCTTTTTTACCCCAGCTTGCAAGGGGGCACGGGAAAATTATATAGGATTTTTTGTATCACTTCTGACCTCCACATAAGAAACTGCGCCACTAATAAAATTGGCACTAGCTGCAGTTACTTTTAAAGCATCACCTTCTTCCAAAACAAGGACACCTGATAACGCATTTCTAGAATCTTTTCCTGATAAAGTTAAATGAGTTATATCATAATCTACACCACCCCTAGTCACACAGCTTTCAAACACCACGTTACTGCCACCATAATTATGAACTTGTATGTTTTTAATAATAGTTTCTGTTTCTGCTGGGCAAGTGTAAACAACTGTGTCTGCTGTAGTAGTTAAATTAAAAAAGTTGGATTTGTATAATGTAGACATTAATCTCCTTCTGACATGAACCAAGTAAAAGCTCTGGCTTCTGTTTCATCTTGAATCTTTACTGGCGGGTTCTCTTCAGAGAAATCGCGCAACTTTAAAACCTGTATCAATGCATCATAAGTTCTCACATCAATCTTGCCTTCCATACGTTCTTTGTAAGAAGGTTCAGGGTATGTTGGTTTGCTGTATATAGCCATTATCTTAATCCA
>Ga0222714_10002598_pt1 | contig 18963 bp, 14 predicted proteins | sample C33_3DmetaG_FD_165048 | JGI IMG/M metagenome (GOLD analysis project Ga0222714, IMG submission 165048) | Estuarine water microbial communities from San Francisco Bay, California, United States - C33_3D | ecosystem: Environmental > Aquatic > Marine > Unclassified | place: USA: California...
GTAGACTTACCAGTCTGACGTGGCATCTTACAAATATTAAATCTGTTATCATGGAAATTCTGAATAAGTTTTTCCTGAAACGGATACATACTGAAAGGCACTAGACCATGGTCAAGAGAAACGATCTTGATATAGTTCCTGGCAAAATAAACAGGATCTTCTTTACACTTCAAGAATTCAAGGATTTGCTCCTCTGTAAACTCAATTTGTGTATTCGCTTTTTTTAGATTGGGATTACCAAGATAGACTTCACTCATAAATTAATTTAATTATCTACAACTAGTAAGTCAAACATTGATGAGACAGTTGCATTACTGCCCGTATATGTCCTTACTTCAAGGTCTGTTTTTTCGGTGAAGTAAAGTGGAATACTGAAAGTAGTATGCATATTACTATTATATAGATTCAATTCGCTAGCGAGTCTGAATACACCACCATCTGGTTTTTTCTGGAATAATCTAACAGTATTTTCCTGGTTTTTATTCATAGTTGCAGCAAATGCTCTTAAGTATCCACTCTTACCTGCTGGAATAGTATAGAATGTAACTTGCGATTGACCCATTCCTGCGGCAATCTGACAAGTAACTCCTACACTATGGGTGAAGTTAATATTACCTACATTGTTGTTGTCATTATTACCAGTTAAGACAAATGCTCTGTGAGTTCTTAAAAATTCTACGGTTCCAGCGACACCAACAGTTCCATTTAAAGTAAAATCTTCTTCTACTTCATTATAGTTTGCGTCTAGACCTTGAAGTCTTACAGTCAATGCTCCAGTTCCACCAGCGTCATCTTGAGAGGAACTAGAAGTTGCAGTAATAATTCCTGCGGAGGATGGGAATGTATAAGCACCACCAGCAGACCATACTGTATCGTAAGTTGCTGATGTAGTTACTACTGCACCAAACTTATGAACATTTGCTATCTGGGTTGTAATCCCAGCAGCAACATTTATATCAAATTGTGTATCTCCACCACAAGCACCAATGTTGCCGTACTTATCGGCACACATGAAAACTTCAAAGAGAGTTCTCTCTTGATTCAGGTAGTCCTGATTATTTTTATTCCACTGAGCCATTAATCACTCCAACCCAATCTTTCTGGACGATACCTTTGTGAACTTTTAATTTTTAAAGTATTTGATTCTGATGGATAGATATTATGAACAATCGCTCCAGGATATTCTCCTTGAAGGTTTTCTGCCAACTCGGTTTTTGATGGCATTTGACCTTCAATCTCCATTCTATATATTTTTCCTTCCCAGACAACATCAGCGAAATAAGACTCACTTGCTTGTTCTGGTTGTGAAGCACCCATATTCAGAGTGCCATTAAAATCACCATTAATGGTGATACTTTCGGTTAGAAATTGTTCGAAACTTTTCATCAGCATCTCCAGCGACGACGTGCTTTACAAATTGCTTTATCTGGTTCTTTTGAGCAATCAATGTTGTGCATATCTTGCTGCCCCTTAGAGCGAGCACAGAATGACTTTCTACGCTTGCTTCTACCAGGACCAGGATTTTTTTCAGTTACAGCAGTCTTAAGTTTAGAACCTGGGTTCTCACGACGATACGCATTAACTGCCTTTTGACTCATACCATCAGTCTTATCTCCCTTATTGACTTTTTGCCAATCTTCATCAAGTTCTTGTCTCCAGTTTGATAGTTGATTAGTCCCTTTCCAAACTCCTTGTTGGTTAGTTACTGCTTGCATCTGTGCTGGACCGATAATATCAATAACCTCAGCAAAGGTAGTCCCATCAGAGTTCTCAATAGTTACTGATTCATTCTTCGGTGCTTTTGAAAACCTATTTTGCAGATTTGCTAGCAAAGCTGCACCACCTAAAGCAGCACCAGTTGCCAACATTCCATACTTATTTTTCTTAATAACACCTAGAACTTTTTTACCAAGACCACCAGCCTTTGATGCTCTTCTTGCTTGAGCCGCAGTTTTACTTGCCTGAGCAGCTGCATTTTCTCTTGCATAATTTACTGTACCAGTTTTCTTATTGGTCATATGGTCATAGACTTTCTGAGCTCTTGGATCTCTCATGTTTTGACCTTTATCCCACCTTGCACCAGTAGTTGGATTTGGTTTAGGAACATTTGGCATCTGTGCGCCACTGCCTGTTGGCTTTGGAGTTGCACTCCTCATCTGTTTCATCATGTTATCAATCTTTTCAGCAGCACCTGGATTCGATCTCTTTAAGTCTTCAATTTGTTGTGGAGACATTTTTCTAAGTTTGTCTTCCCAACCCTCAAAAAGAATTTCTTCTCTCCAGTTAGAGAATGATTCTTTCTTAGTTTTATTTCCCCAGTTAGCAGCACCAACTTTACGACACTTAACTAATGCACCAGAAGCATAAGCACTTGGCCAAACATCATATCTTGCCTTTACTTTTTTGTAGCAAGCATCTTTTTCTTCACCAAGTGATTTTCCAGCATTTCTTGCTTTTGCCGCATAAGCACCAAGACCTGTTTTTACAGCATAATCTGATGGTTTTGTTTTTCTTTGAGTATCAACAAATTGTCCCATTTTCTTTCCAAGAACCATAGCGCCGCCAATAGTAGCAGCCCCCAATCCTAATGCAAGTTTTCCTAAACCTTCATCAAGTTCAAGTTCTTGTCTCCAGTCGGAATATGATTCTGATACCATTTTTGCTTTACCTTTTCTGTTTGGATTTGGATCTTCCTTACGCTTTTTCTTTGCTCTCTTATTTCTTTCTTCCTTACTCATCGCTGCTCTATCATCAGCATCACGACAGAATGGTTTGGTCTTCTGACCAGGTTGCTTAGCACAAGGTTTTCCATCATACTTACCACCTGCCTGAACCCATCCACCACCTTTAAACCAGTCATGTAGTGAATAGTCCTTATCTTTGGCAGACTTACCATCACGCTTACCCTCACTTACATCACCAGATTCTTCGTGCTCACCATCCTTCATAAGGTCTCCATTAGGCATTACGTGATGACCTTTGGGAACTTTTTTACACCTTTCATCAGTTTTGCACCAATACTCACCATCACCACACTTCTTCTTCTCTTCTCCCATGTAAGATGAAGCAGCATCAGTGTTGTGCTCAGTATCAGTAATCTTTGCCTGAACCCAAGCAGGAATGTTCTTTTCCTTAGTGCCAAGTGCCTTTCTCAGTTTTCTGATATTCTCTTCAGACTTCTTTAACTGAGTTTGTGCCATTGACACTTCATGGTCTTTTTCTTCTTGCATTTTTTTCTTACGACCCTGACAATGAGCCCGCTGAGAAAACCCTTTCGGGTTGTCGCAATTAATCGACTTCTTATACTTCTCAGACCAACCCATATCAGGTTACAAACTATTCCTTATTATTTAGAAAACCTTGCTTGAGTAGTTTCTGAAGTTCTGATGTGGAACCAACAAATACTGCGTTGTTTGTAACATTATTTGGTCCCTTCTTTACAACCTCTTCTTCAACGTCTTTAAGTTTCTTTTGTAAGTCAATAAGTTTATCTGTTGTATCAGCAACACTTTTAATTAACTGACCAGCAACTTCATATGCTCTTGGACTCCCACCTTCACCGGCAAGTTCCATGATGCCATTGATTGCTTCCTGTCCTTTCTCAATTAATGAATACAAGTTTGCTCTTGTATATTCATAGTCCTTTGAAATATCACTTTTTTGCTCAGGTTTTTGAATGCTTTTAGCATTATTATCAACCTCAACAATACTGCTCTCTACATTGAGAGCTTCGTCAATGGAATCAAAATCAGACATAAGTATTAGATATCAGTTTGTTGTGTGGGACTATAAGACTTAGAATCACCAAAGTATTCCCAAGTTTCGGTGAAACCAAAGTCATCACCAGGATTTGCATTGATAGGATCTGGAACTGCAGTATATCTGACTTCTCTCTTTGCAGTTTGAGTATTGGTGTCGGAATACATATCAACAATAACCTTACGGATAAGACCTTCTGGGTTATCTGCTACAGGACCGAATAGATAAGTTTTTGCTGTAAATTGTAATGTATATAGAAGTGCTCTTCTTGTTGAGAAATCACCTTCATAGTCGTCTTGCATTGCGACACTATTGAGAACTACTGGAATATCTCTTTTTTCTCCAATAGAATCAACTAAATCAATAGTTAAACTAAATGCTGGTTGAAAATAAGGAAGAATCTGCTCCACTATCTGTAGAGCATCGTCGTTTAGCTTTGCAAATATTGTTAACTCGAAACCAATATTATATGGAACAGGCATAAACACCTTTTTCATTCTGTCATTGTCATCGACAGCACGAAATGTTTGAGTAATACCAGTTTTTCTTGTTGGATCGTACTCAATAGATGTCATCTCAAATGACATTCTTGGTAATGATATTTGAACTGGTTTGTCTAAGTTTGCTTGTTGCTCAAGTCTTGCCAAAAACTTTTGAGATGGACCATATGCTAAGGGAACGCTCAATACGCTATTAATATTTCCAGAAGCATCTTTATGCTTAATATCAATTTGATTGAATAAAGTTCCGAAAGCTATAATAGTCTTACGAATTATTTCGTGATAGTAATAAGTTCCTAGCATTAGTATGTACCAAACGGATTAGACTGTGAGAAGTCCAGAATAAGATCAGCAGCTTCTTCAATTTCTTCATTTTGTCTATATTTATCAGTAATTGTGTTTGCTGCTGATACTTTAACTACATATTCGGCACCAGATCTGGAACCGATAACAATTTCTCCTGGGTAGAACTCACCAGTTGAAATTCCAACTCTTAGAATATTTGTATCAGTATCCCAGTTCTTAACTCTTGCCGATGCACCAGATCTTGAACCAGTTACAAGTTCATTGAACCAGAATGTTCCAATACCTGTGGTTGATGCAGCACCAATTGTGATAGTAGGTCCAGATGCAAGGAAACCAGATCCAGCATCGGCAATTCTAACACCACTAATTGTTCCAGCAGCACTAACTACTGCTGAAGCAGATGCTGCTATTTGTGGAGAGAGAGGTGGCAGTGATATTGCTACTGGAGGTGCAGTTGTGTATCCCACTCCTCCATCAGTAACAACGATACTAATAATACCTCTGGTATCGGTAATAATTCCACAAGTGGCAGCTGCTCCTGTTCCTCCTCCACCAGTAATGGATATTGTTGGAGCAGTTGTGTATCCAGTACCTGCATTAATAAGAAGAATTTCTTGAATTGATGTTATTCCATTTCTAGTCGTAGTAATTGCAACTGCACTAGCATCTGTTCCTCCTGATGGTGCTGTTGTAATAGCAACATTTGGAACACTAGTATATCCAGAACCATCATTATTCAAGAATATCTTTCTTACATATCCAGTTCCAACAGATGCTGTTGCCGTTGCTCTAGTTCCACCTGATACAAGTTGTAGATCTACAATATAACCCTTATCTTCCAAGACCTCATCTATTTCATCTATAGAAGTATCAAGTACTTCATCTTCATATTCAAATAGTTCACATTGCAATTCATAAACATAGTTTTTCCCCAACTGATAAAATGGTTTCTCATGTTCTACAAATTTAACTTCAAATAATCTATTGCCGAGTGGGAAATAAACCAAGTCTCCTTCTCTTGGTCTATCGAAAACTTCAACCTCATCATCATTATATCCTTCCAAGAATGGAGAAATAAAGTCTTCAAATCTTTCTCTAGAAATTACTAATGATACTTCATCTCTCACACTAACTCCAAACTTTGTCATAATATCTCCAGCACCACTATAACCATCATAGTTATTGAGGTATGCCTCTAACAAAAAGTTATCATCAAACTTAGATGATTGTATCTCTTCAATGATAGTTTGTTTTCTAACAAACTTTCTTGGAATATAAGTTACTTCAATTCCATATATTTTGAGTTGCTCATTGATCAACTCTTGTATAAGCCTCTGTTCTCCAGAAGAACCTTGTAAAAAGAAGGGGTTAAGAGCCATTATCCAATAAAGTCGTAAGGTGGAAGTTCATAATCAAGTGCCATGCGAGATTGTATCTCTGCAAGTTCTCTTTCTGCATCATCATATATTTGCCTACCATTGAGTTCAATACCCCCTGGAAGTTTCACACCATTGAACTTGATAAGATTCTGACCCCACTGCCTTTTAATAAGAGCAGTCAAATATTTTTTGAGGAAACTATCATTATAAACACCACTGAAAGATTGTGGATCTAATGCTCTATAGCAATCAATAACAATATAATCATTTGTAGTCATACTTCCCCAATCAACATCCAAGTACAACCTATCTTGTCTCTTGTTGTATCTTATCTGCTTATCTGGAGTCAACAAAAAGTCAATATCTTCCAGATAAGTTTTAGTCATAGCATATTGTAAAAGTTCAACCGAGTTGAAGTAATAAAGATCATTCAAAAACAATTGATATTTGATACTAAACATTCCACCAGAAATTGAACTAGTATCAAACTTAAATATTTTTTCTATACCGATAACAGAGTCTGGAACTTGAATGAAGTTTGAAGTTTCATAAAAGTTTGATGTTGTAGTTCCATATCCACTAATAGATGTTGAAGTTGCACTTGTGGTTACAATACCAACAGTATTTGTGCTTCCACTTTCGTTAGTTGCTTTTCCTCTATTAATGTCTTCTTGAGTAAATCTATATTTCAAGAACATTCTTTCAACACCATCAAAGTGACGTTCTTGAAAATATTGTAAAGCGTCATCGACAAGATCATCAATTTGATCATCATCGACATTTATTTCAAGAACTGGAGCACCCAAACGTCTCAAACAATAATCTATAAGTCCTTGGCGTGTTGATGGTGTTGCCATTAGAATCCCTCAGGGTCTATATCCGTTTTTGTGGATGTTTTTTTATTTTTTGAGTTTAATTTATTCAACTCATCCTCTTGTTCAATTATCCTAGCATTCAAGTTTTCGATAGTTTTATTGGCAATATTCACCTTTGCTTCCAAAGCAACAACTTGTGAGAATAAGTCAAATGATTTCTGCTGATATACTAAGATCAAAGATTTGTAATCGTTATCATTCATTTTTAGATACAAAAAAGGGTGAGATGCCTCTCACCCATATTTATAAGTTATCTCTTATTTATCAGAATGATCCACCATCTATGGTGATATTCTCCAGAGTTCTAGTAGTTCCAGAGCAGTTAATTACTTGAGACTGACCAGCACAATCATTGACCCACAAGGAACCAATTTCGAAACCAGCATATGTGGATGCTGTCATTACACTAGTGCTTTCCGATACATCGTCACCAACTACAACTCTTCCTACAGAGTCGTCCCAATATAATGCTGCTTTCTTAGCAGAACCAGAGAAATAGTGGAAGATAACACCAACGTCGATGTTGGCATCGGAAGTTGGGGGAACAAGAGCACCGCCACTATTTACAAGACCAATCTCAATAAGACTATCTTCAACTTTCAGGGTCTCAGTATTAACAATAGACTGAGAACCTAGAACTGTGAAACTTCCATTAACCGTTAAATCGTCGGCAACTGTAACTGTTCCACCAGTTGAGTCGAGAGTTAACCCACCAGACGAGGTTGATATTGTGTTTCCGTCAATGGTTACGTTATCAATGGCAGCAGCACCAGTTACGGTGAGTGTTGTTCCATTGAAGGTTAGGTTTGCACTATCTTCAATAGCACCACTAGTTCCAGCAAGAACAACACGACCAGAGGTGAGGTCGGAAACTGTAGCAGAAGAAAGAATCGATTCTGCACCAGAGACGTTCAGACCACCATTGAAGTCAACAGCGCCAGTTACGGTCAGACCAGCACTAACAACAGCATCCTTTGTAACTGCGATAGAGTCGGTGACTGTAACATCGCCAGTAACCGTGAGAAGTGAACCATCAAAGGTTAGGTTTGCGCTATCTTCAATAGCGCCAGAGGTTCCAGCAAGAACAACGCGACCAGAGGTTAAGTCACTGACTGTAGCAGAGGAAAGTGTAGTTTCTCCTCCAGAAATGTCTGCACCACCATTAAAGTCAACAGCACCAGTTACTGTGAGAGCACTTCCAACAGAAGCATCTTTTGTAACTGCCAGTGAATCAGAGATGGTTACATCTGAAGAGAATGTTGATACTCCAGTTACATTGATGCCACCAGCACCAACTGTTAAACCATTTCCACTAAATGTTAGATTTGCGCTGTCCTCAAGAGCACCTGAAGTTCCAGCAAGAACAACTCTTCCTGAGGTCAGGTCACTAACAGTTGCGGATGATAGAGTTGTTTCTCCACCAGAGATGTCAGCACCGCCGTTGCCATCAATTTGACCGGTGAAGGTAGAAACACCAGTAACAGCAATTCCTTGAAGGAATGTTGCTTGGAAGTTGTTGTGAACGACGTTAGACTGGGAAGCAACAGCATTACCCATCAATGCATGGGCAGTACACTGATAATGAAGAACTTGTGGTGTAGTATCGGTTACTGTAATTTCGGTATATGCATTAGCACTACCAGCAGTACCATTTGTTGTTACATTGGTTGAATATGATGTTGTCTTTGAGGACTCAAGATAGAAGGCAAGTGGGTGAGTAGCGTTTGAAGCATCAGACTGATCGAAGCGATAAGTCTTTCCAGGAAGAAGAGTAATGAAAGGAGCTTCGACACCATCAATGAAGTATCCAGAACTAGAACCACTTCCAAAGTATCTGTGATCTGCCGTCTTGGAAGCAACAGTAACTGTATAGTCTACTCTTGTAGAACTAGCAGTACCTACAATAGACTCAATTCCATACAGAGAACCGCCAGCATAGACATCTCTCCACTGCTTAGCAAGTTCACCTAAGTCATATGTCTTAGTCGCGTCGGGGACCAGACCAGAGATAAACTCACCACCAACGTTAATATCATCGGTGTCAGCATCACCAAGGTTAATAGTTCCACCCTTGAATGTTGCAACACCAACGAACTCGGAATATCCCTGAACGTTTAGGTTTCCACCAACGGTTACGTTCTTATTGACTCCAAGACCACCATCAATTTGGAAAGCACCGGTATCAGCATCTCCGAGAGTATTGTCCGTTGTGTTTGTAACGGTAGTAATACCTGAGATATCTACATCACTATTAATATCTACCCAACTAGTGTTAAATGTGGCAATACCAGTAAACACTGGGTTTGCCGAACCACTAGCCCATGATAGGTTACCACTACCATCATTTGTAAGAACGCTACTTACAGCACCTTGAGTGCCTGGCATGTAGTAGGTTACAATTCCAGCAAGTGCTGCTGGTGATGCGAGTGTAATATAACTTGTGCCGTTACTAGTTCCTTCTACAAGGTTAACACCAGAACCGGTAGATGCTGTATCTGCAGTCCAGAAACGGGCAGAACCAACGATTTTATTAGTTGCGGTCTCAGAGGTTAAACCAACGTATAAATCGTATTTATCAGTTGTAAAACCTGGTTCACCTGCCTGAAGTCCTGGCAAATTGCTAAAAAGACCTCTCTTGAACTTTAATACAGGAGCAGCCATTTTCTAATTTTTACCTTTTTATGTATTTAGCTAAAATAATAACTTAAAATGTACCATAATCCAGTTCATCATTTGAAACTGAATCGGCAAGGTCTAATACTTCTGCAGCATCAACATGAACATACTTTGTCCCATTATACATTAGGAATGTATTTGTACTTCTAGCAGTAATATCTACATCTGGAGCACTCTCCAGTTTTGCAGATGCTACAGATTTATTAGAAGCAGCAATTTTAATTCCGTCTCTTTGTCCTACTCTAACTCTAATGTTTGCCATTAGCGAGTAACTCCTTTACTTACAATTGCCATACCTTCAACAACTCTTGTCATTGTAGAGACAGTATCTGTAATTACAACATCATAAACATATCTTCCTTCTTTAAGACTTGCTGTTTGTGTTGTTGACAGACCAAGTTGTATTTGACCAGAAGTAGGATTAGATATAGATGTTGTAAAAGTCGTCACACCAGTAGCACTGGCATGTTTTCTCATCTGAGCACTTACGCCATACCCAGTTAAATCGAGTGCAGAATTTGTAGCATCATTTTCAAGGGTGAATACGTGACTAAAATCAGTTCCACCATTAATAACAATATTACTAACGTATACTGCCATTGTATTGTTGCCTTTTACAAGTATTTATTATATGTGAGAGTCGTTAATAATTTTCATAAGTAGAGATTTAATCTCAGTAATATCTTGCTTTATTTCTTCTATCTCTTCCTTCTGCTTTTTCTTTTCTGCTCTCAATTTAACATATTGCAAATATTCACTTGTATCAGTATTTACAATGGCACCTGAATCATTTCGAAACAGGTGCTTATGTCCTTCAACTCTTTTCATCTTATGCTAGAGCAATAGTTCTCAAATCCTTGAACCTTGGTGCTTTTGCTTCATTTGTTCCGTTCATAACAATTTTAACTCTAAACCCAGTAAATTGTTCCAACTCATCTGCCGTGAATTGATATTCAAGGAACTCACCATCATTACTGGAACGAACAAAAGCATCAGATTTACCATTATTTAATGTTACGTCAATAACATCATCACCATAACCATCACCATTAGTATCTCTTAGGTTATTATAACCAGGGAACAACTCATATGCTTGTTCAATACCATTAGAGTCTGTTCTGAAGAGTTGATAGAGAACTCTAAAGTCAGCAGAAGAATGGCGATAAGCAGAAACAAGAACCTTCAATGAAGTTGCTGGTTGCTTCAGATCAATTCTGTTTGTAACATATACCGCGCTATGTGGGTCTTCTTGTACAAGATTAACTCTACCATCAAATGCATAGTCACTTACTGGATTATTGAGTCTGTTTCTTGTGAAGATGATAGATGCTGTAGAAACATCCATTGCTGGTGACAGGTTTGGATCTGCCGTATTCATTGTCAGTCCAATAGTAAATGACTTACTCTTAGGAAGACTTGACAATCTTGTCGTCTCATTAATTTGAGAGGCGACCATTCTGGTTGTTTCCAACTCATTATTGTTATTGAGTTCAATAGACTCATAACCTTGATCTATGAAGGAAGGTTCAGAACCTCCAGCACTTGTTCCAGAAACTGTTCTAATTTGGGACGTTATTGATGTTGTCTCACCTGGAGTGAATACATTGAAACGTGTTGCAATGTTATTGAATTGTACATTCTTAGATGCTGAAGCACCAGTTCCGCCAACTGTATTTTCGTCTGTGAAACTTAACTGGCTATCACCAGAAGTTCTAGAACCACGATCGATCTGTAAGTGGTATGTATCAAAGTCTCTCTTAGAAGTAAGAGCAGTGTCTGATGGTAGATTATGTTGAGTATTAATGCGTGTCAGAGAAATACCATTCAGTTCATATGGATAAACTCTATCATCAATATTATGTTGTCTAATCAGAGAGTTATCAATTCCTCTGGTTCCAATGCCCAGAGTTCCAGCACCAGCAGAACCTGCAGTAATGGAGTTGTAGTAGATAATTTCATTATTAACTTTTAGATATCCACGAGAAGTTGTAATTCCTTCAAAGGTTCCAAATATTGAAGTATTAGCAACAGAGATAGTAGTGTCACTAATTCCTAGAGCAGCATTGATAGATGTTGGAATGGTATCTGGTTCAAGGTCTGCTAGAACAACAACATTATTGTCTGCCTGCATACCATGGTTATGTTGTGTTACCTCTAGAACTCTACCATCATACAGGTTACTAATAACAGCAGAAGAGGTAATATCAGTATTTGCATAAGAGACTGCAGTGTCTCCGGAGTAAACAACCAGGTCTTGACCTGAAGTAAACTCTTCGCCTTGAACATTGGTCAGATACAATGTATCTTTACCATTTAGAGCACTTACTGAAATTTGAGCATTCTTACCTTTAACTACGTTTGCAGTTGTGATACCAAGTATATCACCAACAACATAACCATTTCCTGATGTTGTGATTGTTGGGTTTCCAGAAACAACACCACTAGAGAATACTACGGTTCCCTTTGCACCGCTTCCATTTCCAGTAATAGAATAGAATGAAACATCGGTAAATGTTCCATCACTATATCCTACACCAACTCTATTTGTGCTTACGGTATTCAGTGTTCCACCAACTTGCTCAATATATCCACTAATAGCAGATGCTGATGTACTATCACTTACTTTCTTACCGATTGTAAGAATGGAATCCATTGTAGTGGTTGTTGTAATACCAACTCTCAGTTTTCTTGGGAGAGTTTTAACTGGATTCTCATTAAGTTGACCAACGTTAGTGTTTCTAGTCTCAAGTGGTGGGTTGTAGAAGTAGGCAACACCAGGAGTTCCAGTTACAAAGTTTGCCTTGTAAAGTTTAAATGTTAGATCTTCAAACTGGTTAGCAGTCCAAATAGTACCATTTTGAGAAAGGAATAGACTTCCGCCAACATACTGCTTGGTAGCAATAACACTTTCAGCGTCTGGTAGAGATGCCGAATTGACGGTTCTTTCACCCATTCTAGCAATCCATACTTCATATTGATCTGAGTATGGGGAGAGAAGAACTAGAGCATACTCTGTGTCTGGTCTCAGATATATTGGAGATGGGAATGAAATCTTAGTTGCAACAGAGGCATCTCTAGATGTTTGAATTTGAGATGGATCTAAGGTAACTCTCGAATACTCGTTTACAAGACTTCCTGTAGGAGTACCAAGCTCCATGGTTCTAAGTTCAACAAAAAGTTTTTCACTCTCATCTTTATGAGCAAAGAATACATCAACACTGGTCATAAATGCACCAGTCTCATCAACCGTGAATGATTGTGCTAATGGGTCATAACGTTCAACGAGAACTGATCTTGTAAACACATCAACTCTACCGGTAGTTGTATAAGAACCTTCTGCACTACTAATGAGTAGACTTCCAGGAAGAGGAGTTTCATTGGTAGAACTGGATGTAAGTCTAAATGTCTTAGTTCCAGTTGTAAATCTGAGTGGTGGTGGAGGAGATGCAAGTGGGTTTCTGAAGAAGATGGAACCAATAATATCTCCAAATGTATCAGCAAAGAACCTGATATCGGAAACAGATGCCTGAGCACCACTTGTTTCTCCAAGAAGAACCATTCCTTTGGTGATATATCCATTATATTTTCCTAGAACTTCTTCTTGGAGTGCTTCAATATCAACGTTTAGAACTGTTGAAGATGCTGAATACGATGTGGGGAGTGTTACTGACTTGTTATATGGATTAAGTGAGAATGTAGTTTCTGGGTTACCACCTGGACCAGACTTGTGGTTTGGTTGTACTACTCTACAGGTAAAGAGGTTTGTTCCACCAATGTATCCTCTAACCGTTTCACCAACCTGGAATACTCCAGATGTCATTGCGATCTCAATGAGTTTTGGTGTAATATCAATGCCACTAGTTCCATCAAAGAAAGGATAATGTCTTGCTAAAGGTCTCATACCGATAGCATTAAACATTACGTTTCTGGAACGGATGTACTGGTCTGGTGTACTTGAAGTTAAAGATACTGAAGTTCCTACAACTCTTGTAGCTCCTCCAGAACCTCCAACTGTTCTTGAACCGCCATCTCTAACGATTGTTCTTACCCAACTATCGGTTTTTGGTGTAAGTTCAATAGTTCCATTAAACTCAATCATATTGAATGGGTTTACATTTTCAACTCTAGTTGCTAGAGGTTGCTCAATCCAAGACTTTTCAGTATATTTTAATGTAATAATACTGCCAGTCTTTTGAACATTGCTATCAAGAAGACTTAGATTGTCAGCAAAGTTTACTGTATCAGTATTGATAGATGGATCTAAAGCAATCTGTGGAGTTAATGAATGGAAGTCAAGTGGTGTAATAAGTTCGTTTGTTGTTGGATCAATATCAGTTGTTGACTGAGTACCATCTGCTCTCTGGATATCTTTAAAGTCATCAACAAAGAAACCAGACTTATATCTGTCAAGACCATCAGCATCTCTAACTTGGAAAGTCTTAGTGTCAAGTTCTAGAAGTGATAGTGACGTTAATGTTTCAAGATTTTCTACTCTATCTTCAATTCTTCCAATATCTCTCATGGTATATCTTCTATTATCCACAAGAGTAATTTTTGCATCTTGCGTATCATAGAGATATGCTGGTAGGGAAATAGTAGCAATTTCCATCGCATCATCACTATTTGATGGTGGTTTTGGATTTGCCGCTGAAGCGCCCTTAATTATGCTGAAAGCACCTTCTTTATTAAGAACTACCTTATCGATTCTTGGAAGATAGAAGTCATATCCAATTAGCGAACTTTCTCCAGGTGCCACAACAAGAGTTGGATTGACTCCTGCCGTTGCAAATGTTCTGCTAGAATAGTCAAATGGTGATGATGTTGTTGAAGTAAACTGAGATACTCTTGGTCTAAAGTCTAAAGTATCAGTTGCTCTAATACCATTTGTTACTGGTATATCATCCTTATATCTTTCAGAGTTATAAGAATTTACTGTGTATAAGTTTCCAACATCATTTGATGGAACTGTGTAATGATTGAAAATGATAAGGAGTTTGTGGGATGGGATATAGTTATCCTTTGCCCTTACTATTCTAGAGTAATCATAGTAATAGTCACCAATTCCTTTATCTAAGGTATACTTTGAAGTAATATCTTGATAATTACCAGAGTTTACAGATTGTACAGTTGATCTGATGTTAGACTCTGAGAACGTTGCAAGTTCTCCAACAGCAAACTTGTTTGAATTTAGATAGACAATCTCTACCTTCGTTGCTGAAGTTCTTGTTACTACCTGAGCAATAGCGCCGCTTGTTTCGCCAGTTACTCTTTCTCCAAGGATAGAGTTTGTATTTAAAGCAAGACCAGATGGGAAATCAATAGAGTCTAAAGTTGGAGCAGATGAATCATATGACTCATAAACTGCTAAAACTTCTACAACATCTGGGAAATTCAAACAAATTTCTTTATCTTCAACTCTTGTACCATAAAACTGGCTTGTTGTCAGTCCACTGATAGAAGTAGAGACGCCACTATTGGAGTTAGTTACATTTACCTTTTCACTTCTGGTGAAGATTTTTGTCTTGTTTGTAATTGAAATCTTCTTGACTGTAGTATTAACTGTGACGTTATTTGATTGTGATGGGGTAAGACCACTGAAAGTGATCGTTTGACCACCAGAACCAAGAGTAACTTGATCTGATGTTAGGTCTTCAATACTTCCATCATCATAGAAGACACCATATCTTTCAGCATCAAATGTTTCAAAAAATGCACTACTGATACCAGTAGAAGATACATTGATTGTTAAAGAACCAGTTGAACTGGTTGTTTGAGATTTGAGTTGACTTGCTACCAATAAGTTCGAATTAGAAAGACTTACTGAGGAAATATTTTTTTCCTCTAATGGAGCAAATAAACCACCATTATCTTTAACTATTGGTAGTCCCAATGAGAATGTGAAATCTGCTGTAGCTGCTGGAAGACCGCCATCACACACACCACTGACATCTTCGATAGCAGCAACTGTCATGCTATTATCGTTGTTTACACTAACAACTCTGTTAAATGTTTCATCAGCATTTCCAGGTATTTGATACCTAATAATAGTATCACTCTTAATACCTACAAAGTTTTTACCTGGACAGGTTACATTACCACCAGTAGTAATTCTGATGCTATCGGCAATACCAAAGTTCTTGGGCATTGCTCTTTGGAGAACAAGGTCTCCAATAAAGTCAACATCCATATCGGTGTCGATACTATCAGAATTTTGGTATATAGATTTTACATCTTGAATACCATAAGTCTTGACAGACTTGATAGATCTCGATATCTCTTTAGTTTCGTTGATGAGTATCTGCTCACCAGCAATAAAAGTTCCAGATGTTTGAATAAGTGATATTGAATCACTTCCACCAGGTGCCGTTACAACATATCCAGAAGCACCGCTGCTCACCCCTCTAATATAAGAACTAGCAGGCACCTCTGCGGTGCTTACAGACTGGTTTAGGGTCAGTGTAGTGTATGTCTGGATATCAAACAGGTAAAGATCCCATTCTGTAGCATCATTAGAATATGATGCATCAGTTAAACCAAATGCATATACCCTTGCCTGACCAATTTCAGTTCCAGTAGCAGCAGTTGTTGATGAACCTCTTCTCTGATTTTGCAGTCTTACAATATTTGAATTATTATTAACTCCAAGAATTGGTGTACCCTGTACATTATTAATTCTCATCAAAGTTCCAAATTCAAATGGAATCAATGCTGAAGATACACTATTCTTATCTCTTGGTTTTTCTACATCAAGAATTGTTGTAGAAATATTCTCAATATCGTATCCTCTTACATACGCTCTTCCTGGGGATACTTTAATTGATAGCAGATCTTCAGATGGAGTGTTTCCTTCGTCTGTGCTCTGTCCAGCACTATATACTCCACCATTTGATAAACCATCATTCAACGATTCATTTACTTCTACACCAAAGTCATCTACAGAGTAGTCTCCAGACTCCTCATAAGTTCTCTTAGCAAAATAGTCTCTGATGAGATTATAATTTGACTTATTCTGGAGTTTCTTGATCTCTCCATTTTCAATTCTAATTAACTCTACAAATGTCTTATCGTCGTAGTCAGTTAATAGTTTTTTAGATAGTGTTAAGGAAATTTTGAGTCTATCCGCACCTGGTGCAGCATAGTTTGAAAATCCTTTTGCATTATCATAAAGAGAAGCATCATCCTTAGCAGTTACAATCTCTTCTAGAATAGTTAAACCAACTCTATATGAAGAGTCTGCTCTATAAGCATCTAGAACAATCTTATCCTTGGATACATCTACAAATGTTCCTCTGATAAAATATACACCTTCAGAAATACCTACAGAAGTTCCAACAGCAGTTGCATCTTCGTCCACAATGGATGCAATTGTTTCACCAGCATTAATTGTGGTGTTTCCATAAGTAAAGCTTTCTTCTGTGATAAGAACTTCACCATCAGAGAATGGAACTACTTCTCCACTATCATTGGCATTCAAGTACTTGACAAATAGTGTTAGACTGGTTATACCCTCAGACTCTGATACATCTAACCACTTATCAACTATAGCAACAACTCCGGAAGTTTGACCTCTAAGTTTCTTCCCTACAAAGTTATCAGCATAAATGTTAACATCTATGCCAAGATGATCTGAGTTGAGTCTTACAGAGTTGTAATTAGCATCAAAGGTTACCCCTCCAGGGATAACCATAGAACCTTCTTTGAAGATGTGACTGCCAAATGACTCTATCTGATTTTGTAAAATAGACTGAAGAGTCGTTAGTTCCCTAGCTTGAACAGGGAATCCTGGTTTGAATAAAACCCTATAGAAGTTATCTTCCTTATCAAAGTCATCATAATAAGGGTTTATATTGAGATTCGTTTTCTGTGGCATTTTTTAGAATTCCAGGATAATTTTAACGTCTTCTTTTTGTCTAGAATTTCTGGCGATAGCGGGACGATTATCAATATAAACAATATCTCCCGACCCTTTATTTATCTCAGGATTGGCAAGTCCATTTGTAAACTGCGTTCCAAGAGAAATAAGTTTTGTTCCAGATGGGTTTGTGCTGATACCTGTAAATCCAGTATCTATTGAACCAGAGAAACCACCAGTTGATGTAACCGCATTTGCACTTGATTCAAAATCATATAGTTTTGCGTTAGTTGAAACTCCAACATAATCTGTAGTATCAAAGAAAGTCTGGTTTAAGAATGAGTTTCTATCTTGATAATACTTTAAGACTTTAGTTTCTGTGTCATAAGAGGCAACAAAACCTTTTGCTGTTCCACCAGTCACTGACTGACTGATTCTAGTTCCAGCAGAAACAGTTCCAGTTACAGAAGAAAACTTGATAGCACCAAGAGATGAGAACTGGTTTTCAGTAAATACAGAGGTTGAACCGATAGAAGTTGGGTTCTTTACGATTCCAATCTGTGCAAATGTAACATCTGTTGGGAAGTCTCTTGTAGAGTCATCAAAACGAGCATAGACTAAAACTTTATCAGCACCAAGTTCCTTGTAAAGATCATATCCATGACCCTTTGAAGGTGGTATGATAGGAACAAGTCTAGCTTTGGTTGATGAACTTGAGTTAATAGATCCAAGATCAACCATACCATATGTGTAGTTCTTACCACCAGAAGAAACAACGCTATTCGTTATCTTTCCATTGGAGTCCACATCAACAATAACCTTTGCACCTGTTCCATCACCAAGTATGTTTAACTCATGAGAACCTTGGGAATATCCAAGTCCTTGACGATCAATATAGACTTTTTTTATCTGGTTTTCGTTTGTTTCCGAGTCTCCATTAGATCTAACTGCGGAAATTTGAGAATTCGTCGATGTTTCCCAGTCACTTGGCAGTGAAATGTATTCTGTTGAATCAAACTTAATAATATCACTTGGGGAAACTGTGTACAGATACTTCCATTGATATCCATCTCCACTTACACCAGCTTTAGATGGCTCTAAATCTGTGAATGTTGGTTCGTCGAGTGATGCATTTCCAGTAGTATTGATTCCAGAAGAACCATTGTCAATACAAATATAAACTTTATACTCACTATTCATCACATAGTAGTTCGAATTATAAAGTCTTGATGACTTTGTAATTGGAGAAAGATTCGTCAAACTATAATCATGACGATACATTTCATATTTCGTTCCCCTCGTCCAATCAATTCTTCTAATAAGTCTTCTAACATTGGCAGAAGTTACCCTCTTACCAAAGGACATATTATCACCAATAAAATTTTGATAATCAAAATTATCTACTGGAGATGGTGTATTGGTATCCCAAACTGTTGTTCTTCCGAATCCAACTACTGCTGGATCCGAAAGACCTACGAAGACATAATATGAGTTAGAAGAATTAGTGACGGAATCTACAAAATTTCCCGCATTTAATATTCTAAACTGATCTGTTACAATTGCCGCCATCGTAATAGCTTTTTTCTATATTTATAACTATCCTAGATCCTTCCTCA
>Ga0222714_10002599_pt1 | contig 18954 bp, 18 predicted proteins | sample C33_3DmetaG_FD_165048 | JGI IMG/M metagenome (GOLD analysis project Ga0222714, IMG submission 165048) | Estuarine water microbial communities from San Francisco Bay, California, United States - C33_3D | ecosystem: Environmental > Aquatic > Marine > Unclassified | place: USA: California...
CGTAAATCAAACTTGAAGCAGCGGCATGCATCACACTGCTTTCGGAAATACGTCGGGATTGGACGAAGGTGCCGAGAAAGCCGGCCATGACCGTTGCCAAGATGGTCATCGCCACGATGACCTCCACCAAAAGGTCATGCCTGATAAGCAATGCTTGGACTGTGCGACGTTTGGTAGAAAGCCTCGAGGCGATATCATGAACGCAGTCTACCCCACAATCATGCCTGTCTATAAGGGCCTGTAGGGCCAACAAAAGACCCTGCTGGGTTAGAGGCTTAAGCCTCTATTGCCGATACATACTGTCCGCGTCGTGTCTCAAGGTCTATCATGCAGCTGCGCATAGAGGACGGCGGCTTGTGATCGCCGGGTGACATGTAGTTTTTCGAAAACGGTGCTCAGATAATTTTTCACGGTCTTTTCGGCCAGATTCATTTCAGCCGCGACTTCCTTGTTGGTGCGACCATCGGCGATCAGCGCCAAAACCCGGCGCTCCTGCGGGGACAGCACGGCCATGACCGACTCATTTTTGGAATTTGGAGTAGCCTTTACCATCTGCAGGACCCGGGCGGTAATGGAAGGGTCCAACACTGATTTGCCCTCTGCAACATCGTGAATCGCCGTAATCAGTCCTTGGGCATTGATCTCCTTGAGCAAATAGCCGTGAGCCCCAGCGCGAATAGATTCGTCGACGAGTTTCTCCTCCGCCACCGAAGTCAAAACCAGAATGCGCGTGTCGGGAAGTTTCGCCAAGATCTGCCGGCAGGCATCAAACCCCATGCCATCAGGTAAACGAATATCCAACAGCACGACATCGGGCCGCGTTTCCACGGCAAGTTTCACCGCCGAGCCCATTCCTGCCGCTTCACCGACGACCTCGATGCCATCAGCCCCATCGAGCAGCGCACAGAGTCCCATCCGCACGACTTCGCTATCGTCGACCAGCAGCACACGAATCGAAATGGTATTTTTTGGATTCATGCGATCGAGGTGACCGGAAAGGTCATGACAATACGTGTGCCGGAGCCGGGTTGGCTGTCGATGCGCAAAGTTGCGCCAGCCCCGGCGGCTCGCGCTTGCATGTTCGTCAACCCGTGTCCATCGGAGGCGAGTTTTTCGCTGTCGAATCCAGCGCCATCGTCGCGCACCAGCAGTCCAATTTCATTCTCCCCTTTGTGCAGTCGCACGGTAATCGTGCGGGCCTGACCATGTCGCAGTGCATTGCTGATGGCCTCGTGCGTAACTTGCAGGGCTTCGGTGGTTTGTTCAGTCGTGAGGGCTACGGCGGCATCCTCATCCACCACCATGTCCAGTATGACTTCACGGGTTGCGCGGAGCTCGTCGAGAAACAATCGGACGGCGTCCGCAAAACTCATGCGGCGTAACGTCTCGGGACTGAGGCCGGTGATGTAGTCGCGCACTTTGCGGATGGTTCGATTGAGACTTACGAGACAGTCTTTAAGACGTTGTTCCGCCTTGGCGACATCACGGGTAAGCAATGGGCGGACGGCCTCGATGGTCAGGCCGACGGCATAGAGGGATTGAATTACCCCGTCGTGAAGATCACGGCCCAAACGGATTTTTTCTTCCAGGGCCTGATTTTGCAGCTGTTGATGCATGCTGAGATCTTTTTCGATCCGCAGGCGGTTGCTGCGTTCATCGGCCAAGGCGCTATCTTGGGCGATGGAGGTTCGGGCGAGTTGCTCCAAGCTGGTCATATCGGCCTTGGCCGCGGACCAAGGAGTGCGGGTGTCCGCATGGCCCAAGCGGCGGGTTAGAAACAAATCTGCGCTGACAAACACCAACATTAAGGCCAGGGCCATGATCAGGAGGAAAACCCAAGTTCGCCCGTGCAATAAACTGAGTCGGGCGAGATGCGGAGTTTCGAATTGGACCCTGAAATTTTGGGCGGATGGCGTGCCGGGCACGGTGTGGATAAAACCGATATAACCGGCGGGGGTTGAAACCGGTGCTGCATCGCCAACCCTCACAATTTCAGCGTCGATCATACGACCAATCAAATGCAGTTGATCTGGAGAAAATAGATCCGCTTGGGTTCGCGTTAATTCCAGGGCGGCGGCGAGCTGACGCTGCTTCGCGGCAATAGCCTGGGTCTGAAGCCGGGCGTGCTGTTGTTGCAGCCAGGACTGTGCCCCCAAGGCCGCAGCCAGAAATAGCAGCAGGAGCACCAGCGACAGCGTAATTATGCGGACTAGGTTGGGCATCGAACAAAACCGTCGTTCAACCTGCGCTCCCAGGGGGGGGCAAGCAAACCGTTTCCCATGGTAAACCAGAGATTAGCAAAACTTTCGACATTTGGGCCGGGGCCGTTTTGTTTGAACCGCTCAGTTATGAATACCTTCTACATTACAACCGCGATCGACTACGTGAACGGTTCGCCGCACTTAGGCCATGCCTATGAAAAAGTGCTGACGGACGTTATTGCCCGGATCCGGAAGATGATGGGGGATGAGGTCTATTTTCTGACTGGAGTAGATGAGCACGGTCAGAAAGTGCAGCAAACGGCCCGCGCCCGAGGGATTGATCCCCAGCAATTCTGTGACGAGATCAGTGCTGAGTTCCGTGCCTTGCTACCCAAGCTGAGTGTTGAAAACAATGATTTCATCCGCACCACCGAAGAACGGCACAAAGTGGTGGTGCGTCGCATATTGCAGCAGCTCTTTGATAAGGGTGAAATTTACAAGGCCGAATACCAAGGCTACTATTCAACCCGACAGGAGCAGTTTCTGCAGAACAAGGACCGCAATCCGGATGGATCCTGGCCGGAGTTATTCGGCGAGGTGACGGAGATCACCGAATCGAACTATTTCTTCAAGCTGCGCAGCTATCAGGAGTGGCTGGTGGAGTTTCTGACCAAGAATGAAGATTTCATCTTCCCCAAGTTTCGTCAGAAGCAAGTGCTCGAATTTCTCAAGGAGCCCTTGAACGACCTGTGTATCTCACGCCCTAAGGAACGTCTCGAGTGGGGTATCTCGCTGCCGTTCGATGAAGACTACGTGACCTACGTATGGTTTGACGCTCTGGTGAATTATTACTCTGCTGTGGCTGACAAACCGGGAGTTTGGCCCGCCGCCTATCACGTTATCGGTAAAGATATTCTTGTGCCGCCTCATGCCGTTTACTGGCCCATTATGCTGCATGCGGCTGGACTGGCTCTGCCCAAGGGCATCATTGCGCATGGCTGGTGGTCGATCAACGGCGATAAAATGTCCAAGAGCACCGGCAATTTTGTCGAGCCGGTTGCCTTTGTCGAAAAATACGGCGTCGACGCTTTACGGTATTTCATGCTCCGCGAAATGAGCGTGGGGCAGGACAGTGACTTTTCCGATACCCAGTTCCTGGCCCGCTATAATGCGGAACTCGCGAACAATCTGGGTAATCTGTTGAACCGCACCCTCAATATGACCAACCGCTTTGCCGAAGGGGTCATTCCGATCGCAGGCGAGGCCGGGGAGCCAGAAAAGGAACTGCAGGCTCACTGGGGCAAAACGCAGGTCGAAGTAGCGGGGCTCTGGTCTGACTTTCAATTCCATACGGCATTGGAAAAAACCATGGGTTTTGTGACAGCGACCAATGCCTACATTGAGAAGCGGGCCCCGTGGAAATTGGGCAAGTCGACCGATGCAGCCGACCGTGCACTCTTGGCCACCTCATTGGCGACGATGGCCGAGTCATTGCGACTCGCAGCCGTGTTATTACAGCCATTCATGCCGGGAGCCGTGGCGCAGATTCAAACTGTGCTGGGTTACAAACCTACCGGTATCCTTGCTGAGGAACTGGGGTGGGGTGGCCGCTTGGCCGGCTCCAAGGTGGCGGCCAGTTTGGTGCTGTTCCCCCGTATTCAAGCCGAGGCCACTCCCGTCAAGTCGTGACCATCCTGTCACTCGATCCGGTGTCGAACCAGACACCTGCCGCCCTGCATGCTTTCCTGGAACAATGCCAGGTAGAGGCGCATCGGGCGCATCGGGCTCAGTTGGTCAGTATTTCATTGGAGGTGGATTCGTTGGATCCACTGGCCGTGCTCGCGTCGATATTTGAATCCGATCAAAGACATTTTTACGTTGAGCGGCCCGCCGAGAATCTGGCGATCGCCGGGGCGGAGACGGTCTTGGAATTTACGGCCGAAGGTCCGGAACGTTTCGATGAGTGCCAGGCCTTCATCGATAATGTGTTGGCCAATGCGATCATTGTGGGTGATCAAGGCGTGCCGTTCGCCGGACCACATTTTTTCACGGCCTTTACTTTTTTCGATGCGGTCTCCTCGGCCGAGTTGTTTGCCCCGGCCACGGTATTCGTGCCGCGCTGGCAGGTCGCAACCAAGGCGGATCGCACCGTCGCGGTGGCCAATTTCATGATCGCGGAAGATACCGAAATTGCCGTGGTTGGTGAGAAAGTTTGGCGTGCGCACAGCAAGTTCAGCGGTTTTTCCTATGCGGAAAAGGTCTTTGCGCCGAAGACTTCCGCCCCGCGTATCACCATGCGGGAGCTCAATACCGGCCAACACTACCGGGATGCGGTTCAACAAGCGACGGCCCGGATAGCCGCTCGTGAATTTGACAAGATTGTGCTGGCCCGCGCCAAGGACCTCGTGGCCGACGAAACCATGAGTCCCCTGCGGGCCTTGCATGGCCTGCGGCAGCGCTTTCCCGATTGTTTTGCATTCTCCGTGGCAAACGATCGCGGCCAGAGTTTCATCGGGGCGAGTCCCGAGCGACTTGTGCGCGGCTACGGCGGGATGTTGACCACAGAAGCGTTGGCGGGTTCGACCCGTCGTGGGGAGACGGAAGCCGAGGATAGTGAATTGGGTGAAGCGCTGTTACGCAGTGACAAGGACCTGCGCGAACACCGCCTCGTGCTGGATTCAATCATCCGCCGTCTGACTCCCTTGGCCTTGCAACTGGATTTCGCGGATCAACCCAAGCTGCGCAAACTGGCCAACGTGCAACATCTGCATACGGCGATTAAAACCGCCCTGCCGGTGGGGGTCCGTTTGTTGGATGTGATTGCGCGATTGCATCCGACGCCCGCGGTGGGCGGGGTGCCCCGCGAAGCTGCCTTGGATGGCATCAGGATGATCGAGGATTTTCCGCGAGGACTTTATGCCGGTGCGATTGGCTGGGTGGATAGCCGGGGTAACGGAGAATTTTTTGTCGGCCTGCGCTCGGCTCTGATCGATGGACCGAATGCGCGGCTTTATGCCGGGGCTGGAATTGTGGCTGGTTCCAAACCCGAACAGGAATTGGCCGAAACTGAATTGAAATTTCAGGCGATGGAAGCCGGCCTGTTTTCACCATGAGCAAGGTTGCGCTCGATTTCCGAAATACGAACACCCTCTGGGCCAGTGTGCTGGTTGAGACCTTGGTTCGCTGCGGGGTGAAACAGGCCGTAATCTCGCCGGGTTCGCGGTCCACGCCATTGACCATGGCGTTGGTGCGTCATGAGCAAATTGAGGCGATTCCGGTCTTGGATGAACGAAGCGCGGCATTCTTTGCGTTGGGTCTGGCGCGGCAACACGGCAAGACGGTCGTCTTGGTCTGCACCTCGGGCACGGCCGGCGCCAATTATTTTCCGGCCGTGATTGAAGCCCGGGAAAGCGGCGTGCCGTTGCTGGTGCTGACAGCCGACCGACCGCCTGAGATGCGAGCATGTGCTTCTGGACAGACAATCGATCAGCAAAAACTTTTTGGTTCCCAGGTCGGGCATTATCACGAACTGGCTTTGCCTGAATCTAAGTTGGAAAGATTGGCCTATTTACGGCAAACGGTCGCTCATGCGTGTGCCCGGACGGTTCAACCGCAACAAGGCCCGGTCCATCTGAATGTGCCATTTCGCGACCCACTGGCCCCGATTGAGGATAACGCGACCGTTGGGCTGGATCACTCGATAACGGACGAATTCTTTTCGCATTTGGAAGGCGTGGGATCAGGCGGAATCTCCACCACCAAACTGTGGCAACGCGCCATTTCAGCCCGGGGTCTGATTGTCGCCGGGCCGGAAATCCCCGCCGATCATGCCGGGTATGCCAAGGCCGTGGGCAAGCTTGCGAGTCAGTTGGGGTGGCCGATTCTTGCCGATGGCGTTTCCCCATTGCGTCACCATCCGGCGGGTAAGGCGGTGGTCGTAACGACCTATGATACGATTTTACGGAACGAGAAGGTAGCCCGGGATTTGGTGCCACGTTATGTGCTCTGTCTCGGAGATTGGCCGACGAGTAAAGTGCTGCGCCGCTGGCTTGAGCAGAGTGGGGCCGAAGTGGTTTTGGTAACCCAACGGCATGATAACCGTGATGCGCTGCATGGCCGGACCCGGCAGATCTGCGCCCCGGTGGAATCACTGGTGGCAAAAATCAAAGGCAAGCCTTTGGACGGTTATGCTCAAGGTTGGCAACGATTGGAAACCATGGCGCGGTCTGGTCTGACCCAACGGGCCCGGGCAACTCCCGGCATTTTTGAGGGTGAGGTCATCGCGGCACTCGCGGATGCATTGCCCAAAGCCACCCCGGTATATGTCGCCAGCAGTATGCCAATTCGCGATGTGGAATATTTTTGGCCAGCAGGTCGGCAGGGCTGCCGTTTCTATTTCAATCGGGGCGCCAACGGCATAGATGGAACCCTCTCGACTGCACTCGGGATTGCCCACGGCAATCAGTCCTCGGTGCTGCTGACGGGAGATCTCGCTTTCCTGCATGATGCGAACGGTTTGCTCATCAGACCCAAATTCACCGGTTCGCTTACCGTGGTGCTGATTAATAATGCCGGAGGAGGGATTTTTGAGCACCTACCGATCGCGCAAATCGATCCACCGTTTGAGGAGTATTTTGCCACGCCCCAATCAGTGGATTTTGCCCTGCTGTGCGGCGCCCATGGGGTGTCCCATCATCAAGTGCGCAGCTTGAGCCAGCTTCGCAAATTGACGGCTAAGCTTCCGGCCAAGGGAATTCGGGTGCTGGAAGTAGCCACCAATCGCGAACTCGATGCGGCGACTCGCAAACGGTTGTTCACGCAAGTGGCCGCCAGTCTGGCCTGAATGTTTAAAGTTGGATGGGGAGTCCGACTTCGATGATCTGCATCGGGGGCAACTGGTAGTAATCACGAGCTTGGCGCGCGTTGCGACTGAGGAAGCCGTAATAGTGTTTTTGCCAGTCCCACATCTTGGCTTCGCCGCCGGTGATGATCATTTCGCGATTAAAGTAATACGTGGCTTCCGATGCCTTCAGCGGCACGCCCTGTTCACGGATTTGCTCAATCAGGGCGGATACATCAGGCGATTCCATGTAACCGTAGCGGGCCACGGCTCGCCAGATGCCCTCGCCAATCTCCCGGACCTCCAGGCGTTCCTTGGCGTAGACGTAAGGAACCTCGTCGGTAATCACACTCAGCAGCACAATCGTCTCGTGCAGCACCTTGTTGGCCTTGACGTGATGCAGCAGGACAAGGGGAGTGCCACCCGGGTTGCCGGCCATGAAAACCGCGGTGCCACGCACGCGCATGATATGTTTGCTCGAGGCGATATTACAGAGCTCGTCCTCGGTGATTTCGTTGGCATAAACCCGCTTGTAGATTTGGTTCTTGCCCGACTTCCAGGTGTGCATGGTCGCGAGCAACACCGCGCCAATGGCCAAGGGCAGCCAGCCGCCATCGACGAGCTTGTGCAGGTTGCCGTAAAGGTATCCCAGATCAACGAAGGCAAACATGCCGCAGAGTGCACCTGCTTTCCAGATTGGCCATTTCCATGCCCGTCGGGCCACCAGATAGAAGGCAAAGGTGGTGACCGTCATCGCGCTCGTGACCGCAATACCGTAGGCGGAGGCGAGGGCGGAACTGCTTTTGAAGAGCAGCACGATGGTGATCGAACCGATGGCGAGTCCGACGTTGACCAACGGGATGTAGATTTGTCCCTGCTGATCGGCATTGGTGTGCAGGATCTTCAAACGCGGGAAGAATCCAAGTTGGATGGACGAGCGAATCAGGGAGAAGGTGCCCGATATCAATGCCTGACTCGCAATGATGGTCGCCAAGACCGAAAGTATCATCAAGCCCAGCCGGATCGTGTCGCCGGGAGCAATCGCCAGAAACGGATTTTCCACCTTCCCGCCATGGGCCAGCACGTAGGCCCCCTGACCAAAGTAATTCAGGGCCAGGCCAGGCAGGGCGACCCCATACCAAGCCAGCATGATACCCTTGCGACCGAAGTGGCCCATGTCGGCGTAGATCGCTTCGACACCCGTGATGGCAAGGACAATGGAGCCCAACAGCGCGGTGATTTGCAACGGATGGTCACGCAGCAGCACCCAGCCATACCAAGGATTCAGAGCCTGCAACACGATGGGCGTCTGCAATACTTGCCACAGCCCGAGCAGACCCAAGGAGACGAACCAGACCAGCATGATCGGACCATAGATACGCCCGATGGTCTGACTGCCTTGGCTCTGAAACCAGAAGATGCCCGCCAATACCACGCAGGTTGAAGGGATGATCCAATGTTCGGTGCCGGGCGCGATCAAGGTGAGTCCTTCCGCGGCGGAAAGCACGGAGATGGCCGGAGTGATCACCCCTTCGCCGATCAACATACAGGCACCAAAGAGAAACAACACGGTGGTGACTCCGATCCCGCTTTTTCCGGTGAAGATCCGGTCCAGTTTGGCCTTGGCGAACAAGGCAAAGATGCCGCCTTCACCATTGTTATCAGCCCGGGTCACAAAGGTTAGGTATTTCCAACTTACAACCAAGAGCAGAGACCAGAAAATAAGGGACAGGATGCCCAGCACACCCGTCATGCGGTCCTCGATCGACAAATAGGCGATGGATTCACGCAGCGCATAGAGTGGACTGGTGCCGATATCACCAAAAACCACGCCGAGTGCTCCCAGCGCCAGACCGGCCTTGGCTAATTTTCCCGTATTGGTTCCGTGAGAATCCATGGCCGCTAGCTTGTGCATGGAACTACCGGCTCCAAGCAGTTTTCCAAATTAATGCGAAACACCTTTGCAGCAAAATGGTTGCGAAGCGTCGGAATTCGCGCTGCGCTGCGGCCATGCCGACCGCGTGGACCCAAGTCAAAGACTACTCCGACATCCTTTATCACAAGGCTGACGGGGTCGCGAAGATCACTATCAACCGTCCCGAGAAGCGTAATGCATTTCGTCCGGAGACGATTTCGCAGATGTTCGAGGCCTTTACCGACTCCCGCGAGGATCCATCAATCGGCGTGGTGCTCCTGACCGGTGCGGGGCCACATACCGACGGCAAATATGCCTTTTGCGCCGGCGGCGACCAGAGCGTGCGCGGCCATGCCGGCTACATCGGCGGTGACGGGGTGCCGAGGTTGAACGTGTTGGATTTGCAGAAGCTCATCCGTTCCATGCCGAAGGTCGTGATTGCCTTGGTGGCCGGTTATGCGATCGGCGGCGGTCATGTGCTGCATCTGGTGTGTGATCTGACGATCGCGGCGGATAATGGTATTTTCGGCCAGGTCGGCCCCAAGATGGGCAGCTTTGATGGTGGGTTTGGCTCCAGTTATCTCGCGCGGATCGTTGGCCAGAAAAAGGCCCGGGAAATTTGGTATCTCTGCCGGCAGTATAGCGCCCAGCAGGCACTGGACATGGGCTTGGTTAACACAGTGGTTCCGGTGGCTGATTTAGAGGACGAAGGCGTCAAATGGGCCCGTGAGATCATGCAAAACAGCCCGCTCGCGATCCGTTGCCTCAAGAGTGCGTTCAACGCGGATGTGGATGGCCAAGCCGGCATTCAGGAACTGGCGGGCAATGCCACCATGCTCTATTACATGAGCGACGAGGCGAAGGAGTTTCATTCGGCCCAACGCGAAAAGCGCAAACCCGACGCCGGCAAATTCCCTTGGTTGCCATGAGCCCATTACCCGCGATTGAGACCTCGCATCTCGTGGAGGTTTCCTCATGGCGCTGATCGGCCAACGCAATCGCCTCACTATTTTATTTGAGAACGATTCGGGCTATTACCTCGATGGCGGGGAGCACGGTGAAATCCTGCTGCCGGGCCGCTATATCCAGCGCGGCTCCCGGCCGGGTGAAATCCTCGACGTGTTCGTCCATCGCGATTCGGAGGATCGACTCGTCGCCACGACCGAACGTCCGTTTGCGATGGTGGGGGAGTTCGCCTCACTCCGCGTGGTCAGTGTCAATCCACGCGTCGGTATCTTTCTCGACTGGGGCTTGAGCAAGGATTTGTTGCTGCCCATCCGGGAGCAAAAAGACGGCCTGTTGCCCGGTTACTGGGTGATTGTTTGCGTGCTGCTTGATACCAAGACCGACCGGATCATCGCCTCAGCGCGAATCAGCCGGCACCTAAATCTGACCCCGCCGACCTACGCCGAGGGTCAAGCCGTCAAGCTTTTGGTCACGGGCCCGACTCCGCTTGGTTACAATGCGATCGTGGACAACGCCCACAATGGTTTGCTTTACGGCAGCGAATTGGCTGCGCCACTCAAAATGGGTCAGCGTTTGACCGGCTACATTCGAGCGGTTCGCCCTGATGGTAAGATCGATCTCGGACTGGATCCCGCAGGTCATCAGCGCATCCCCGCCAATCAAGAAACCGTATTGAAAGTATTGGATAATGCCGGAGGTCGGCTGCCGTTTCACGATGGCAGTTCACCGGAGGAAATTCGCGAGACCTTCGGCATGAGCAAAAAGGCCTTCAAGCAGGCGATCGGTAGCTTGTTCAAGTCCCGGCGCATCATGATTTCGCCGCACGAGATTCGACTGGTCGCCGCAGCCAAAAAATAAAGCATGTGACTGATTCTGCACCCAAACCGGACCGGGTAGTTATGATCAAAGCTGATCCAATCGAGCTCTGCCAATTGCTGAAGTTCGGAGGACTCACGGAAAGTGGCGGAATCGCCAAGCAATTAATCACCGGCGGTTTGGTTGAACTAAACGGTGTAACGGAAACTCAAAAGCGCAAAAAGGTGATGGCAGGTGATCGTGTAAGTTATAACGGAGAAACGCTGGTGGTGAAATTGGCGGAGTGAGTTTCCGTTTTTAGATCAGGTGAATTGAGTTTCCTTTGATGCGATTCCCCGTCATCGACTGACCATGTCGTTTTCTGAACTGGGTCTTTCGTCCCATTTGCTGCGCGCTTTGGCCGAGCGGGACTATGCTGAGCCCACCGAAGTCCAGACCGCGGTTATTCCTTCCGCCATAGGGGGTCGTGATATCTGGGCGCAGGCGCAAACCGGCTCGGGCAAGACGGCGGCATTTGTGCTTCCGTTATTGCAGCGACTCCAGAATTCAGCCGGCGGCACCGCCTTGATCTTGGTGCCTACCCGGGAACTGGCGGCCCAAATAGCCGAGTCTGTGCGCAATTATGGTCGTTACTTGCCGAATCATGCCAAGATTGTGACCGCAGTAGGCGGTGTCTCGATCAACCCCCAGATGATGGCGCTGCGTGGCGGGGCCGATATCGTAATCGCGACCCCTGGTCGTTTGCTGGATTTGGTGGATCACAACGCCCTGAAGTTGTCTGCAATTTCCACCTTGGTCCTGGACGAAGCTGATCGACTGCTCGATTTGGGTTTCTCAGATGAACTCGGCCGCATAGTTGCCTTATTACCCGATGATCGCCAAAGCATGCTATTCTCCGCGACGTTTCCACCAGACGTAAGTGCACTGGCCGGAAAACTATTGCGCGCTCCGGTGCGGGTTGAAGTTACTCCAGCCAGGAAAACGGCGCCGAATATTTTGGAACGCGCCATTGAGGTGGATGCCCCGCAGCGCACCCAATTGCTGCGACACTTGATTCAGACCGACGCGTGGTCGCGAGTGTTGGTGTTTGTCGCCACCAAGTATGCGACGGAGCATGTGGCGGAGAAATTGCGTCGCGCGGGAATTCTCGCCGGCGCTCTGCACGGCGAGCTCAGTCAAGGTGCCCGCAGCCAAGTTTTGGCGGATTTTAAGGCATCCAAATTACAAGTGCTGGTCGCCACAGATCTTGCTGCTCGTGGACTGGACATCGTGCAGCTGCCATTTGTGGTAAACTATGACCTGCCGCGAGCGGCAACGGAATATACCCATCGGATCGGTCGCACTGGTCGGGCCGGTGAGACAGGTGTCGCTGTCAGTTTTATCAGCGCGTCCACCCACGCTCATTTTCGATTGATTGAAAAACGTCATAGCCGGGAAATTCCGCGGGAGCAGATTCCGGGCTTTGAACCTATCGAGACTACCGTCCCGGATTCACCAGCAACCGGCGGCATCAAGGGGAAACGCAAAAGCAAAAAGGACAAACTGCGGGATGCAGCGGCAGGACGGGTGAATGAAGAAATCAAACCGCTGGGTTCACCCAAATCCAGCTACCGCTGGCATCGCATTTAAGCGGAATCAGCCGTTGGTAATTGCCCGGCTATTGGAGGTCCAGACCACCAGCCAGCCGCTGTCCTGATCGACATAGACCATCGTCGAGGCATTCGGGTCGCCGCTCTCGACGTAGTCGACGTGGGTGATCCCGCTGTCGGAGCGAGCTTCCAAGTCGTTTGTCGCCGTCGTTGTCTGGCTAGGCGTGACAAAGATGAGAGCGAGGGCGGCCGCAGCGGCGAGCGGTGCACCCAACCACCACACGCGGGAGGGGATGCGTCGTATGATTGCGACGCGTGGGGTGGATGCATTTATCCGCGTCTGCAGTTGCGCCCACTCGGCGGCTGCATCCGGCACTCTGATTGCATCCGACTCGGCGCGAATCGCCGACGAGAGTTTCGGCAACTGTTGAGCGAAATCGCGGCAAGCCGGGCACTGCGAAAGGTGCGCCGGGAGGGCGGCGCGTTTTTGGTCGGTCAACGCGCCGTCCTGATCTCGGAGCAACAGGGATTCGCAGGTCGGGCAGTTCATGGGCTACTTTAATGCCTGATTAATGACGGTCGCGACGGTCATCCCGACGCCGGTCCCGCCGGTCATCATTGCGGGATGAGTGGCGGTTATGGTCGTCGTGACGATCATGCCGGTCATTATTGTGGAAATTGCGATTGCTGGCGACCCAGACGCGGTTGTTGCGGGATTCATAGTGGCCGGGCACGAAACGACGGACAGGGCGGCGATAGTTATCGTAAACCACCGTCCAAGTCGGAGAGATCCAGACCTGCACGCAACTGGTCTGCCAATAGCCGCCGGAACCATAGACCACCACGGGACCGCGGGTTGGATCCGAGACCACCGGGGGGCAATAGGGCTGGTTGTGGTTGAGATTGGAGCCGACGATCAATCCGCCGATAAAACCACCGATGGCCGCGATTTCCCGGTCGCCGGCGGCGGCGGGCTTCGGGGCTAGGATTAGGGCCGAAGCTGCGAGTAACGAGACAGTAGCGAGTGTTTTCATATTTTCGTCCTGGTTAAGGGTTCACTCACTGGGACGTAGCCCACTTCGCCATTATTCAAAAAAGTTAAACGAATTTTGAGAAGGGTCAGCGCCCGACCAGAATCACGGCATAAACCTCGTCGCCATTGCCGGTGCCGGGCCCGCCCAACACGGCCGGCACTCCGGGACTCAACGAGAGACCGGTTTCCATCAAGGTGCGGCGACCCTGCTTCCATTCCACGCGTATGCGGACTCCACGGCCTTGGGAGGCCTCGGCGCTTAATTGCAATTGCTGGCCGTTGCCGAGGGAAATCGAGCCGTCGGATGGGATGGCCAAAGTGGTCGATCCGCCTCCCACATAACGGTAGCTGGTGAAACGCAATATGCGACGCAGGGTGGGTTCATAGCTGGCCAAGCGTGGATCACTGCGACCAGGCTCGTTGGACGCCGTGATGAGGATGGCCTGCACGGAGGTTTGTTCGGCCGCCTGGGCGTGGGCGGCAAATCCGAATGTGCAAAGCAACAAGGGCAGCAAGATGCGGATGGTTTTCATAATTTGGCTCCTAGTTTTTTAGCCAGTAATCGGCGGGCATGATAAATTCGTGACATGACGGTGCCAGCCGGGATTTTCATGGCGGCGGCGATCTCTTCATAGGAAAGGCCCTCCAGCTCCCGTAAAGCAAGCACAGCCCGATGTTTTGCGGGCAGGGAATCGATGGCCTTTCTGGTTAGCGCGATGCGCTCATCGCCCTTGGCCACATCCGTGACCGTTACATCGGGAGCGGCGAATTCCTGCTCGCCGGTGGAACTGAAAGATAAAAATCGATCGAACCAGCGGCGACGTTTGCGCAAATGATCGAGGGCGCGTCTCACCGTGATGGTATGGAGCCAGGTGGTGAAACGTGCCTCGCCCCGGAAATCCGCGAGTTGTTGCCAGACCGTCAGCCAGACCTCCTGACACACATCGCGTGCATCCGCTTCGTGCCTCACGATGGAATACACCAGGCGAAAGGTGCGCTCGTAGTGCCGCTGCATCAATACGCCGAACGCCGCCTGTTCGCGATTGCGGGCGCGTTCGATCAAGTCGGAATCGGCGGGCTGGAGGGATGCTTCCGGAGCAGTCACTGAATAGGGAGATAAACCGGCGAGGAGAAAGTTCCGCCGTTCATCAATTCCAACGGTCCAATCCGCAAACTATTAGATTCCAAGCTGATTTTGTGGCGGATGGCTTGAACCCATCCGCGGAGATTGGTTGCCTGCAGCATGTCCTCCCCGACCACCCCCGAACGTTCTGCCTTGGCTTGGTGGCAAAGCCTGGGTCCGGGTTTCGTGGTCGCAGCCACCGGAGTCGGTGCAGGGGATTTGATCGCTGCCGCCGTGGTAGGACAAAAATACGGATTGGTAGTTCTATGGGCCGTGCTGATGGGGGCCCTGCTGAAATGTGTGCTTAACGAAGGCGTTTCCCGTTGGCAGCTGGCGACCGGCACGTCGTTGATTGAAGGTTGGTTTACGCGGTTACCGCGCTGGGTTGGCGGCTATTTTCTCGGTTACCTTTGTTTGTGGAGTTATCTGGTGGCAGCGGCTTTGGGCGCAGCCTGCGGAGTGGCCGCGACGGCCTTGGTTCCCGGGTTAGGCGTGTCCGTTGGCTGGTGGAGCGCGTTGCACGCGATCGCGGGCTACGCCTTGGTGCGTTGGTGGGGCTATGCCCGATTTGAGAAACTGATGAAGGGACTCATGGCCGTGATGTTTGTCACCGTCGTGGTCTGTGCAGTCATGATGCTGCAGGAGCCGGGAAAACTTCTGCGTGGTCTTTTGTGGCCCACCATTCCATCCGGTTCGGCGGCCCTGTTATTGGGTTTGATGGGCGGCGTGGGCGGGAGTGTGACGTTACTCTGCTACGGTTACTGGATTCGGGAGAAACAATGGCGGGGCACCGCGATGCATCGGCGGACTTGGCTGGACCTCGCCTCGGCCTATGCGTTGACGGGATTCTTCGGCCTCGCGGTTGTGGTGATTGCCGCCGCGGCCAAACCGGTTGATGCCTCCGGCAATGCCTTGGTATTGGCTCTGGCCGCCCAGTTGGAAGCACTGCTGGGTCCCATTGGTAAATGGTGCTTTCTCGTGGGATTCTGGTGCGCGGTGTTTACCTCACTGTTGGGAGTCTGGCAGGGCGTGCCTTATCTGTTCGCCGATAGTCTGAGCGCCTGGGCCAAACGACGAGGCGTGATTATCGCGGACTCGGATTCTTTGCTCCAATCCCGAGCCTATCGGTGGTTTTTGGCTTACCTTGCTTTTCCGCCGCTCTTGTTACTTTGGTGGCATAAGCCGCTGGCGATCGTGATTCTCTACGCCATCGCCGGGGCCTTTTTCATGCCATTTCTGGCCTCGGTCTTATTGGTAATGAACAACCGGCGCGACTGGGTGGGCGCACTGAAAAATGGCCACATGCTGAATCTATTACTCACACTCGCGCTGTTGTTGTTTGCCGGTTTGTTCGGCTATGAACTGTGGCAGCGGATGGGTGGTTAACCGCGTTTGCGCCACACCCAAACCACTGTTATCAAGCCGAGAACCAACAAGCTGATTGTAGAAGGTTCCGGCACGGTTGAGATGCTGAATCCCTGATAACTATCGGCCAGGGAATTGTAGATAAACAGTTGGTCGTTGGTATAGCTCATTCTCCAGTCATAGGGCGCATCAATACTTCCCGGTAGTGCTATCGAGGCTAAGAAATCTCCCGTGGTGGCACTGAAAGCGAGCGCGCGAGCTCCACCGGTAGTCGTATAGGTGATGAAAGCATCATGATAGGCATCATAACCGATAGCGTAATTTGGCAATGAGGGGTATCCAGCTGCTGATACATCTAAAGTAATGGTGCTGACACTCAGACCCGTAGTCGGACTGATTACAGTCACCGTGCTGCTGGTGTTGAAGGCATAAAGGAGATTGCGGGCTGCATCATAGACCGGGGCCGGTTGGCTATCAGGAATACCACTCAACGTTACCCCGATATTTGTATAATTACCCGTGAATAAGCCGTTACTGTCCAAGACCACCGTGCGATAGCCACTACTGTTGAAACGCGAGTTATAGGCAATCGTCTCCAAATTCGAGGAATTCGAATTATAGTAGATGCTGCGCAGGTCATTGTTTATCGGCGCGAGGGTCTGCACAATATTACCGGCCGCATCCCAAACCCGACCCCCGTAAGTTGTGCTGCCGCCGCGTCCGCCATAATACTGATCAAAGTCAGGATGCCATGCGACAATCATGGGGGTTGATCCATCGACGTTGCCCAATGAAAGTGAAATGGTGGGTGTGGCGGTCGTAAAGAACTGACTGTTGCCCGCGACGGTAAGCAGACTGAATACAGCCAAAATACTAAACTGACGGAATCGTGACTCCATCCATTAGCGATAGCAGTTTACTTGCCTTTGGACTAGATCAAATGTTGGTGAATCCAGTGTTCTGAAATCTGGCCCGAAACGAAACCAGCGCCATCCGGTCAAGGAATGGCGCTGGCGAAAGTAATGACCTGAAATAACTTACTTGCCGAGGCTGGCGCGCAAGTCTTCGAGCTGACCGGCGCTGCCGAGCAGTTCATTGCGCGAAGCGATGAACTTGGCGTATTCGGCCATGAAAATCTTGCCGGGCGGCCGGAAGTCGAAATCGCCGGACTTCTCCTTGAAAAATTCGCGGTGCACGCGGGTCCAAACCAAGCGGCCATCGGTGTCGATATTGACCTTGGTCACCCCGAGCTTGGCGGCCGGAAGATATTCCTTCGGGTCGACGCCCATCGAGTCCTTGATCGTGCCGCCCGCGGCATTGATGCGATCCACTTCCTCTTTTGGAACAGAGGAAGAACCGTGCATGACGAGCGGGAAGCCAGGCAGGCGGGACTTGATCTTTTCAAGCACATCGAAGTGGAGGGACTGGCGGCCCTTGAATTTGAAGGCGCCATGAGAAGTGCCGATAGCGCAGGCGAGGGAATCGCAGCCAGTCTGTTTAACGAAATCCTCGGCTTCCTCGGGATCGGTGAGGCAGGCGTTACCTTCCTCGACTTTGATGTCCTCTTCGACGCCGCCGAGCATACCGAGCTCGGCCTCGACGGAGATACCCTTGGCGTGGGCGGCATCGACGACGCGTTTGGTGATGGCGACGTTTTCCTCAAATGGATCGTGCGAGGCATCAATCATCACTGAGCTGAAAAAGCCGGAGTTAATGCAATCGTAGCAGGTCTGCTCATCCCCATGGTCCAGATGCACCGCGAATATGGCGTCAGGAAAAATCTCACTGGCTGAGCGGATGATGGCCTCAAGCATGCGCTTGTCGGTGTATTTACGCGCACCCGTGGAGATTTGGATGATGAAAGGGGCCTTGGAATCAATACAGCCTTGGAACAAGCCCATGGCCTGCTCGGCGTTGTTGATGTTATAGGCACCGACGGCGTATTTACCGTAAGCGTGTTTGAAGAGTTGCGCGGTGGTGACGATCATGGGTTGGTGAGGCTAAAAGAGGCCGGTTGGAGGCAACAAGATTATTCAACGATAAGACAGTAATCCAGCCCTGCTAAGCAGGTGCTGTGCCCATCAAAATCCGCTGCTATTTGGCCGATGGGGCCAATGTATTGCCCGTATTCGGACTGCGGGATTCCTGACGGAGTTGGCGTAGCTCCTTGGCTGCGGTCTGTTCTGATTGCAATTGAACCAACGCAGTTTGCTGCGTCGGGGTTAGGATCCCTTGGGCACGAGCCACGGCTGGATCGGTAATTTCCACGCTGCCTCCCACGAAACTGCCGACTCGTGCATTGCGACCGGTTCCCGGTGGGGAAGTCTCTTTCAGGATGGTCACCAATTGTTCGGCCTGGGCGGGCGTTAACGGGCTTGGACTGTAGCTGAGTCTGGTATCCAGTTTATCGACCAGATTGCGTTGGGGCAGGGTCTGTTCATATTGCTCATAGGCCGCATAAAGCGACTCACCCAAGGTTGACCGAATACTGGCTTCTGCTTCCAAGTCGGCACTGCGAGCCAATTCCCGCAGGGTGTCGCGATCTGTCCGGGGATCGAGACCCTGAGCGCGCGCCGCGGTAAATACATCGATCATGGCTGATTGTTTCTCGACGAGCAGATTCTTGAATTGCTCCAATTGGGCTTCGCTCAATCCAAGTTTTTTAAATAATCCTGCATAGCGTCCGTCGAGCGATGCCCGTTGCTGGGTATAAAACAGGCGCACGAATTCCGGGTTCTCCATCAACTTGGCGAAGCTGTTTTGCAGCCGAGCATTCACTTGCTGGAGCTCACCGCCAACGGTCCCGGGGGTATCTTCCGAATCGGTTGTTGGGATGGCAGCGCTCGTGGCTGCTTCAGCCTTTGCGTCCCGAGTGGCTTGCCAGGTTTGGCGACGGGACTCCGCGATCGAAATACTGGCGGGGGTGGCTGATTTTAGTTTTCGCAACTCCGCTGACTCAGACCATGCCCAGTAACCGGCAGCCACCGTGGTGATACTGAGGAAGCCGATTAGATAATTGCGAATATCGCGCATGATAGACCCCGCACGATGTTGTGTGGGATCAACCAGGGCAAGCCCGGGCCTATTTCCGCCTCAACGGGGAGGA
>Ga0222714_10002600_pt1 | contig 18950 bp, 19 predicted proteins | sample C33_3DmetaG_FD_165048 | JGI IMG/M metagenome (GOLD analysis project Ga0222714, IMG submission 165048) | Estuarine water microbial communities from San Francisco Bay, California, United States - C33_3D | ecosystem: Environmental > Aquatic > Marine > Unclassified | place: USA: California...
TGTCGTATAAATAATCATATTCTGTTTTTACATTTTTAAGTTTAGACTCGTCTTTAATTTCTTCTGTTTTGATTTGGAGGATTGATAGTTTGTCTACAATTTCTCCGATTGATACTTCTATTTTCATATTTTTATATTTTTATTTTCCCAACTAAAGTCAGATTTATCATTTTTTATGTTTAACCAGTTGGTTAACTTTTTAAGTTCTGATTTTTGTGATACATCGATAATTATAAAATTTTTATTATTTTTAGAATCAAAAAAATTTATCACATCTTCTTTATGTTTATTATAAACACTTTTTAATTTATTTTCAAGATTATCTGTGTTTTGTATACCCCAAGATTCAAAAAATGCGTAGTGTAAACCACATAAATTAATATTATCTACATAAAAATAATTGTGATGGTAATATTGTCTATGATTAAAATTATTAATATTTTCGTTTATAAAGTATTTGTGATAATAATTTTTTACACTTTCGACAAAATCATCAACAGAATTTCTTAATGTCAATACATACAAATCATTTGGTCTTTTTTCATATATTTTTTTATATACGTTTGGTAATGAAAAGGGTAAGTCTTCGTAAAGATTAAATCTTGGATTATCCAATAGAGACAGTGTTGAATTAAAGTTTTCGTGATATGCATCTGGAAATGCATATTGGTGAGATATATTTTCAGGACATAAAGAATAACCTAAATCTAACATATCTTTGGTAAATGAAGATGTTCCTGTTTTATTTAGACCTATACAGATAACATTCTGTTTGTCTGATTTATTTGTAAAATGTTTAGGTATAATAATTCTTAATAATTCTCTCATCACAGGTAGACCTGTTTCTTCATGATTGTATAAATTTTCATGTACGGACAATATACCACATCCTGTGTAGTCAAAAAAAGGTATCATCCACTCACCCTTATATTTAAATTCATAAAAATAATTAGAAACTGGGGCATTGTTACCTTGTAATCTTAATATTAACCCTATTTTTATATTTCTATCACTTATATTAATAATTTTGATACTGTCCTCTAATATTTCGTAGGTTATTAAGTTTTGCATTATCTTAAATATGTATTTTATCCAATAATAGTTATATTTTCTGTTAGATAAAGAAGTAATGATACTTTATTAGATTTATATTTTTATTATTTTATATCATATGGTAAACAGAATAGAAAGAGAACGTATATTATTGAATTCGTATCGAATGTTAGATAATGACGATGATAATGGTCTAAATAGAACACATGGATTATTTATGATGTGTCGTGATGTGATGAAAGATGATTTTATCGTCACTGAAATTGGTTCATTTGGTGGTATAAGTAGTGAGGTTTTAGCCTTGCATTGTAAAAAATTATTCTGCATTGATACGTGGGAAGATTGGAACGGTGATGGTGGAATATTCAAAGCGATGGAAAACTTTGATAATATGATGTCAATGTATACTCATATTCAAAAAATACATATGAGTGGTAAAGATGCGTCAGTTGGGTTTGGTGATGAAACATTAGATTTGGTATATATTGACGCTTCACATTGGTATGATGATGTTATTGAAGATATTGAAACATGGTTACCAAAAGTTAAAAAAGGGGGGTATCTTTGTGGTCATGACTATATTGAAGGTATAGATACTTTTTATGCTGTTAATGATTTTTTTGGAAAGACTCATTCTATAACTCGTTATCCTGACACAACTTGGTTAATTAAAAAAGACACTATCTAAGTAAATTATATGAATATATTAGTACATGGAACAATTTTAGGTTATGGTGGTATTGGTCACCATACCAGAGAATTCACAAAAAATTTATTAAAATACCATAACGTTAAAATTAGAAATTTCAACCTTGTTGATTTAAAAGATTGGAATGGTTATACAGGTCCTGATATATTAAAGAGTTCTGAACATTTGGAAGATGTACACCATGAGATGTTGTATCAACAAACATTATATGATTATAATGGTGAACTAAAAGATTTTCCGCTATCGGGATATGATGAGTCTTTTGTTCCTGACTTCCATTTAATAATGGCTGAAGTTAATCATCACTATTATTATGAAAAATATGATAAGCCAGTTATTGTATATTTCGCTTGGGAAACAACACATATATTACCCAGCTTTATGAATGTATTACATTCTGTTGAATACATATGGGTGCCTAGTGAATGGCAAAAAGAAATTTTAATAAATAACGGATTAGATTCTAACAAAATAAGTATAGTATGTGAGGGGGTTGACCCAAATAAATTTTACCCTAAAAAAAGAAACAATGAGAAATTTACATTGTTACACATTGGTACTTGGGAGTATAGAAAATCGACATACGAAATTGTTAAATCATTTATAGAACTTTTTGGTAATAATAATGATGTTGTATTAAAATTAGGTATACATAATAAATTAAGATATCAAGAAAGTACATACGAAACATTTAAACGGTTTGGTCTTCCAATAAATGAAAACATTATTTTTTTACCAAACTTAACAGAAGATGAATATATCAATGAAATACAAAACGCTGATTTATATCTATCATGTTCAAGAGGTGAAGGATGGAACTTACCTCTAATACAAGCGATGTCTTGTGGTGTTCCTTCAGTTTATAGTAAGTGTGGTGGTCAATTAGAGTTTACTAAGGGAGAATTGGGTTACGGAATTGATATCGTTGGAACTTACGACGCCAAAAGAAAAATATTAATAAACAATAATGAATATTATTGGGAGTCATTGTCTGAATATGCTCCAAATATGTTATATGAGCCAGATTATTTACAATTTAAAAATGAAATTAAAAAAATTTATAAATCTTTTCTAATGAATAATTACTCATATATTTTAGATAAATCATTAAATGAATCTAAAATAATACATTCCGATTTTAATTGGGATTATGTTGTTAAAAAAGCTTGTGATGAAATTGAAAGAATTAAAACGAACCATATGTCAAATATATATTATTTAATCCATAGTCATAGTTTTGGTGATACTTTAGCTGCGACTCCAACATTAAGGTACATCGCACAATCGCACAATCAAAAAGTAAATGTGATTAGTCATCAAAATCACATATTTAATAATAATCCATACGTTAGTAAGGTACTCAGTTTTGATGAGTTTTATAGTTTAAATTTAAATAACATCACAAAATATGAGTCATTTACATTTGCGGGTAAAAAAGACAATAACGGTATTGAAAAGAAGTTTTCACATATTGATACCAGACAGTTACATGCTATGGATTTAGGGTTTCAACTAATGCCACATCAAATGGAATATGATTACATACCAAATCATGTTGAGTTGGAGTACAATATTCCTGAAAGATATGTTGTTTGTCACATAACACAAAATTGGGCTAATAGGACTTGGGATACGATGAATTGGCAAAAAGTGATTGATTGGTTGTCAGAAAATAAAATTTTTACAATTCTTATTGGTAAAGACCATTCAGAAATAGTTCATGAATCTATTAGTGTTGAACCGATAATTAAGGCTTGTCCAAAATTAGAAAATTTATACGGTTTAGACTTATGTAATAAACTTGGTCTTGAGGAGATGTATCAGGTAATTAAAAATGGTGAGGTTTTAATTACTATGGATACTGGTCCTCTACATATTGCGGGTGCAACTGATACTCACATTCTCCAAATAGGGAGTGCTCAACACCCACTATTAAGAATACCATACAGAAACAACACTCAAAACTATAAATATGATTTTGTAGGTGGGACCTGTAGTTTATTTTGTAATAGTGATTTAAAATATAATGTTAGAGAGTGGGGACATATTAATGCGGTTGCTCCTTTAACTGAATGTTCTGAAAATAAACCAACATTTGAATGTCATCCAACATATGAAAAGGTAATTTCAAAGTTAAAAGATATTCTTAGTGTTGAAGATGATTCAAGGTATTTGTCATTTTTTGAATTACTACCTACATCTGATGAAGAAAAAATTATTTTTAACTTTAAAAAGACTACAAACGATACTGTTGATATAGTTGTTAAAGATGTTGCCACGGGGTTAAAAAGAGATGTATATACAACAAAATGTGAGAGGTTTGAGACCGGTACTTATTGGTGGACCCCAATGCCAGGAAGAATTAAAAATTTAGGAGATATAGATTTGTATTTTTACTTAAATGGTGAGTACTACGGTAAAAAAAGAATACATTATTCAGGTGGAACAGAAATAATTCTAAATGGTAATAAACACACTTTAGAATTTATGAATGGTTTAGACTACCCAACTTTTTGGGAAGTCTTTGTTAATGGGGAGTATGACAATGAACCGTCATGTGTTGTTAAAAATAATGATATTGTTTTAGACATTGGTGCAAATAAAGGATTTTTTGCATTACACTCTCTACAAAAAGGAGCGTCTAAAATTTATTCTGTTGAGCCGATAAGTACATCATTTAACGAGTTGCAAAAACTTTCAGAAAAATTTACAAATATATTACCAATCAATAAAGCGGTTAGTGAAGAAAACGGTATTGTTAAAATGTATCAAGATTCTGACCATTGTGCAACAAACTGTGTTACAACTTATATTGATATGTTTAGTAAGATTGACAATATTGTTGAAGTTGAATCTATTAATATTAACACTCTAATTGAAAGTATTGATGATAATATTGATTTTATGAAGGTTGATTGTGAAGGTTCTGAATTTGACCTATTTAAAACTATAACAACAGAAAACTTAAAAAGTATTAATAGAGTAGTGGTTGAAACTCATAGTGATATGATTGACAGATTTGTCTATAATAGGTTAGTAGAATCTAATTTTAAAGTACATAAACACGATGATATTTTATTTGCAATTAATTTAAATTAATATGTTAAAATTTGGATTATATACAACTTTTTATAATTGTGAGAGATTTATAGATAAAATTTTCACATCAATAGAATCAATTAACTATGGGAATTTTGAGTGGCATATAACTGATGACTTCTCAAATGACAATACGAGACAAATGGTATTGGACAGATTGTCAATTAGTCCAATCAAAAATAAAATAAAGTATTTTGACCAAACAGAAAAAAAGCAAATGTATTGGAAACCTAATTTGTTTTTTGATGGTACATTTGAATGGATTATTTTAATTGATGCTGATGATGATTTTGATAAAAATTTCTTAACAGTGTATAACTCGTTTTTATATGGTAGAAATGATATATCATTAGTATCTTCTGATTTTTTAAAAATAAATGAAAAAGATAATACACTACATTCAATTTCATATATACATAATGATGATATTATATCAAAAAAAGTTGATAGGTATCACCCATCTTGCGACTACCTAAATAACATTAGTTATAGTTGTTTTGGTCATTTAAGAGGATTTAGAAATATTATACCCTCATTTGAGGTTGATGATATGTTAGCCTGTGCTGAAGATAGTTACCACGTATTTTGGTCAAATTCATTTGGACAATATTTACACATACCAAGACCATTGTACCATTGGTTCCTAAGAGATGATTCTGAATCTCACAATAAAAACATACCTGAAAATTTTAATGCTAATTTTAATATTGCATTAAATAAATTAAAATCCAATGATGGTGGTGTTTATATACTGTTCAACGATGTTTATGTTGAAACTTGCACATTAGGTTCATATACCAAAGAAAGTTTAACAGGTAAACGAGTTTCTTTATGGACTAAAAGTTTATCAGAAATGAACAAAGAATTGTTAAAAACATTATATTATGATGTTGACTTAAAATTCAATGACTATGATTCTGATATACATCTATTTTCATTAAATTATTTTAATGAACATAAACTTGATAAGATTTTACAAGTTGTAAAAGATAAAGATTTAATGTTTTATTATCAAAACCAAAACTATCACGAAACTCATGAAGAAAAAGATGATGAATTGGGAACACAATTAAAAAGATTTTCACCTATTATTGGTAAACATCGTGGATTTAGTTGGTGGAACTACATTAGACATTTCATTATTAATACATAATATGAGTAAAAATATAATTCTTAATTTATCAGATTGTTATGCTATTGGGGATACATTATCTGCGACCCCAACAATTAAAAAACTATATAATAGTTATGGTAAAAAAATATATGTAGCAACTCACTTTCCTGAAATTTTTGACAACAATCCGTACATTGAAAAAGTATATAACTCAAGTATAATTAATTTGGATTATTTGAAGGATAATTTTATTACTCATACAACTTTTGATATTTTAGGTAAATCAACTGAAAGGGATGTTGAATACAAACACTCGGTTATTGATATACGACAATATCATGCGGTTAGTTTAGGTTTTATGTTAACACCTGACGAAATGAGTTGTGATTATTATCCAAAACCTTATGAACCGATTGATGGTTTACCTGAAAAATACGTATTGATACATCCAGTTCAGACTTGGCCAAATAGAACATGGCCATCAGATAAATGGATGCTTTTAACAAAACAACTTAATGATTTAAACATATCAGTAGTTTCAATTGGTAAAGATGGTTCTGAAAAAGGATTTTTCAATATTGATAAACCAACTTTTAATTTTGATATTAAAAATGGTTTAAACTTAATGAATAAAACTACATTATCTCAAGCATGGCATTTAATTAACAAATCATTGTGTTTTATAACAATGGACTCAGGATTATTACATTTAGCTGGCACTACAGATTCAGAAATTATTATGTTGGGTAGTTCAATCAAACCTGAATATAGAATTCCTTATAGGAATGCTTCCCAAAATTATAAAACAAGTTATATTTTAGGTGGTTGTAATTTACATTGTTGTTCTGATATGAAATATAGTGTTAAAGAATGGGGTAATATTCAAAGTGTTCCACCATTGATTGGGTGTCTTGAGAATAAAAAAACGTTTGAATGTCATCCTTCTGTTACACAAGTTTTAGATAAAGTTTTAGAAAAAATATATAATAGATAATATGGATATTAAAAATAAGATAAATGTAATAGCATCTTTTAATGATGGTCCCAGAGTAGATATTATGGATAATCATTCTAAGAAATATTTAGTAGAGTATTACGAAAATTTAGGTGATGATTGGTCTGTTGTTCATACAATGCATGATATAAAACCATACCATTATTACGGGTATAACAGAAAATTTAGAACTAATTGGAGAATTAAAGTTTGGGGATGGGAAAATAAACCAATTCTTTTATTTGACCACATATATGATGAAAGAGATAAAGACATACTTTTAGTCTTTAACCATAATAATTATAATGTTCAGAAAAAATGGTTAGATTATGCAATCAATCATAGGAATAAATTTAGATATAATTTAAGTATACAAAGTAAATTCTCAAATCGTCTTAAGGATGACTATTTTAATAAAAATGTAAACTTTTTTGATGTATCTGAAAACCCAAATATTAATTTTTATGCAACTTATAAAATTAAAAAATTTGATATACAATCCAAAACGGCAAATTTTTGGGAAAGTGGGTTAATATTTGAAAACCATAGTATGGCATATAAAACTTGGGATATCCCTATTGATTGGGTTTCCATTCCAAATGAAAAAATTATAGAATATATTTTAAATTATGAGTAAAATTATTGGTATAAATTATGCATCCCATGATTCGGCGGTGACATATATTGAAGATGGGATTATAAAATTTTCAATGGAGGAGGAAAAATTTACAGGTGTTAAATCAATATATAATACATTTTTACATCCACATAAAGGTTTAGAATATGTGGATAAAACATATGGTGTTAATTTGGATAATTGTGATGTTGTTGCTCTTTCTCTACCGTATGTTAGAGAATTTATTGCTAATAAAGATAATATTAAACATAAGACTGTCTCATATTCACATCATGATTGCCACGCATTAGGCGCTTATTTTACATCTGGTATGGATGGAAAAGTAATCACATTAAGTCATGATGGTAAAGGATATAGAAGTAGAGGTAAGATTTTTTTATGTGATAATGGTTTTTATGAAGAAATACATTCACAACATATACCAGTAACCGCATCTTTAGCTGGTCTATGGGCGGTTTCAACAGTGTATTTAGGTTGGAAGATGTTAAAAGATGAGGGTAAAGTTGTTGGGTTAGCAGCTCATGGTAAATTAAATGAGAGGATTTATGACTTATTTAAAACATGTATGTATTATGGTGGTAATTTAGATTTTAAACCTTCTAATTGGGAGTCTTTATTACACTATACTTTTTATTCACACTTAACTGAAGAAGGTTTCTTTTTAGATAAAGAAAGTCGTGAGGACTATGCATTCACATTGGAGAAATTTACTGAGGACTTAATGTATGAATTCTTAACAGACATACATAACAAATTTCCTGAATATAGAAAATTGTGTTTATCTGGTGGGATATTCGCGAATGTTAAATTAAATCAGTTTATAAATAATTTAGATTATTTTGATGAAATATATATTCATCCATCAATGGGTGATGGTGGGTTATCTTTAGGTGCTGCAGTTATTGCAGCTAATGAATTAAGTGAAATTGTAAAACCATCAAAGCTTAAAAATGTTTTCTTTGGTGATTCGTTTACAAAATCTCAATGGGATGATGAACTACAATCATTTAGGGATAATCTAAACATACAAGAAATGACTTATGAATCCGCAGCAAGATTAATTAATGATGGTCATGTACTTGGTTGTTTTTTTGGTCAAACTGAATATGGACCCCGAGCTTTAGGTAATAGAAGTATTGTAGTACGACCAACAGATTCAGAAACACATGAAAGATTAAATAAAAAATTAAGAAGGACTGAAATTATGCCATTCGCTCCTTCAATAATTTCGGAAAAGTTTAATGATGTTTTTAAAGAAAATAAGTCGTTACACACTGCAGAATTTATGACATTATGTTATGATACTCATAGTGAGTGGTTAGATAAAATTCCGGCAGTTGTACATGATAAAGACAAAACAGCTAGACCACAAAGAGTGGTTAAAGAAAATAATCCTCATTTTCACAGATTAATTGATGAATACTATAAGTTGTCCGGAATTCCTGTGGTGTTAAATACATCGTTTAATGCTCACGGAGAACCTATTAACAATTACCCATCACAAGTGATTAAACATTTGATGGATGACAGTATAGATTATTTGGTTAATGAATATTATATCATATCCAAAAAATAAATTTACATGAAACACATTTGTATTATAACATCATACACAAACCACATTAGATGGGAAAACTACGGCAAGTGTGATTATGGTGATTTTGCATCTATTAATCATCATGAATATGCTAATAAACATGGTTATTCGTATGTTAAAAAAATAGTAGACAATGATGATTATAAAGATTGGCATCCAACATGGATTAAAATAGATGTTTTAAAAACATATTTACCAATATATGATTATGTGGTTTGGATAGATGCAGATGCGGTCTTTTTTAATCAAGAAGTTAAAATTGAAGATTTTATTGAAGACAATATTGATTTAGTAATCCCAAAACTAGAAATAGATAGAGTAAGTGGAAATATGTGGACACATACAACCACAGGTTTTATGATATGGAAAAACAGTGAATGGTCAAGAAATGTTTTAAATGAATTGTGGGTAAACCCAAAACAATATAAGTTTGAATTTTTTCACGAACAAACTAGGTTAGACGAAATTCTCACACCAAAATTTAAACTTTTGGGTGGGGAAAATATTTTAAATAAAGAACATAAAGATTTGTTAGAGTCAATAGTTCTTGAAAATGTAAAAATAATACCTTATTCATATCACAGATGTTGGGATGATGGTGAAATAAAATATGTTTATCATGCGGGTGGAGATACTCCAACCAAACTGAGTAGAATAAAAAAAGTTTTAAATAGTAGATGAAAACCTTATTAATTATAACACCACATATGTCAACTGGAGGTTGTCCACAAGTTGTTGCAAAGAAAGTTGAATTATTAAAGGACTACTATAATGTAATAGTAGTTGAATGGGAGTGTGTTGCGTGGTTGTTTGTTGTACAAAGAAACAGAGTGATTAATATGATTGGTGATAAATTTATAACTCTATCTGAAAACCAAGAATACGATTTATTTAATATAATTGAGGATTATAAACCAGATTATATTATGATTGAAGAGTTTTCTGAAACTTTTATGCCTATTCATATTATAAAAAGATTATACTCAAAAGATAGGTCATATAAGATTTTTGAAACAACTCATTGTTCTTATACTCAACCGCAGTGGAAAAAATACTTACCTGATAAATTTATCTTTGTATCTCCACACTCATTAGAGGTTTTTAAGGATATGGGTGTTCCTATGGATTTGATTGAGTATCCTATAGAAATTAAAAAACCAAACAAAGAATATCACCAATCATTACTTGGTTTAGACCCTGAATATAAACACATCATAAATATTGGTCTTTTTACTGAAGGTAAAAATCAAGGTTATGCTTTTGAAATTGCAAGACAATTAAAAGATTATAAAATTAAATTTCACTTTTTAGGAAATCAAGCCGGTAATTTCATTTTATATTGGAAACCTTTAATGGAAAATAAACCTGACAATTGTATTGTTTGGGGTGAGCGTAATGATGTTGATTCTTGGGTTCAAGCTTGTGATGTTCATTTATTCACATCAAGGTTGGAACTAAATCCTTTATCAATCAAAGAATCGTTAGAGTATCAAAAACCAACTATGATATTTAATCTTCATACTTACATGGGTAAATATGATAATACTAAAAACATTTATCATTTAACAGGTGATTTAGAAAAAGATAAGAATAAACTTTTACAAACTTTAGGGTTGTAACTTGTTTTTAATAAAAAAAATAATATAATTTATTTATGAGTGAAATTTTTAATAATATCGAAGAACAAAGAAGATGGAATGATGATATTATGTGGTCAGATGGTGGTCATGAATGGTCTAAATCATTTGGCACTACCGAAAATTTATGGAATAATCATATCTTTGATGACATCAAAGATTATAGGGGTAAAAAGATACTAGAAATAGCGCCAGGTTATGGTCGAATGACACAATTTTTGTCAATATTAGCTTCGGAATTATTAGTTGTAGATTTAAATGAGAACTGTATTAAAAAAACAAAAGAAAAACTTGGTCATCACGTATTAGGTTATTTTGTTAATAATGGTAATGATTTACCTAAAATTAGAGATAATAGTCAAGATTTAGTATTTTCATTTGATTCGTTTGTTCACATACATAAGAATGTGATTGATGATTATTTAAGTGAAATATATCGTGTACTGAAACCAGGTGGTAGAGGATATATTCATCACTCTTGGTTGTTAGGTGGTCAAGATTACTCGTTTTGGAATGTTGCAGGACGTTCAGATATGAATCCTGATTTATTTAAATCATTAGTTGAAAAACACAATATGAAAATAGTGGAACAAAAAACAATAAACTTTGAACCTGTCGATGCGTGGAATGGTACTGACAGTATAACAATTTTTGAAAAAAAATAAAATATGAAAAAAAATAAAATATGAAAAAAAATAAAATATTAATTACTGGTGGTTTGGGATTTATTGGTAGTCACTGTGTGGAACTTTGGGATGAATTAGGTTATGAGATAACCATAATAGATAATCTTTCATCAAATGCTTTATCTCCTAAGAATAATATATTTAATAATTGTAATATTATTATAAGTGATATATTGGATATTGATTATAAATCATTAAATAATTTTGATATTATTTTACATTTGGCTTCACCCGTTGGTCCTGTTGGTGTACTTAAACATTCTGGAAAAATGGCATCAATTATAATTGACGACATTTATTGGGCGATAAATGTTGCTAAACACAATAAGGCTCCATTAATATTTGTTTCAACTTCAGAAATTTACGGTCATAGGGATAAAAAGACATACTTAAAAGAGGATGACTATAAAAAATTAGTAGGTGAGTTTACAGTAAGAAATGAGTATTCAGTTGCAAAATTACTTTCAGAGATAGCTATTGTTAATAATGGTAAAATTGATGAAAATTTTAAATATCAAATAATAAGACCTTTTAATGTCACCGGTAAATACCAATTACCTGATGGTGGGTTTGTTTTACCAAGATTTGTAGAACAGGCGTTAAAAGGTGACGATATTACTGTTTATTATGATGGTTCACAGATAAGGGCGTTTACATGGGTAAAAGATATTATTCATGGAATATATCTAACTTCTACCGCTCCTGAAAAATATTGGAACCAAGAATGGAATATTGGAAATGAATTAAATGAAGAAACTATTATTTATTTAGCTAAAAAAGTAAAAGAATTAACTAATAGTGATTCAAACATAATAAATGTAGACCCAATTACATTACATGGTAAATTATTTTCCGAAGCACCTGAAAAAATACCTAATAGTGAAAAAATTAAATCTATCTTAGGTTGGAAACCAACCAAAGGTATAAATGAAATCATTAAAGAAGTTATTAAATATTATAAATAAACATATTATGCAAGACATTTATTTACGTAATCAACCACCTCCTGTTGAAAAATTTGACCACACGTCATTTATTTCATTTTTAGCTAGTTGGATAAGACCTGAACATTATTTAGAACTCGGTATTAGAGGAGGAGAAAACTTTATAAAAATTAGTGAATTATCAACTAAATCTACTGCTGTAGATATAAACCAGTTAGAATTTGATATTCCAAGTAATTCTACTTTTTTTAAAGGATTTACTGATGAATTTTTTATGAATTTAAATCCGAGTGTTAGATTTGACCTAATATTTATTGACGCTGACCATAGTCATAAACAATCGTTAAAAGATTTTTTAAATGCTGAAAAATTCTTAATTGATGATGGTTTTATTATATTACATGATACTTACCCTATAAATGAGTTTTATTTAGACCCCACAGTTTGTAATGATAGTTATAAAACGGCTCATTATATAAAACAAAATTTGTCGGACAGTTTTGAATCTTTAACACTTCCTTTTCACCCTGGATTAACCATTGTAAAAAAAATAAATAAATCTAAACAGTTACTTTGGAAAGATGAATAAAAAGATAGTAGGTATAATAGGAAATGGATTTGTTGGTGAGTCACAAGCTTTTGCGTTTTCACCAACTAATGAGATAAGAATTTACGATATAAACCCATTAAAATCCACGCACTCTAAAGATGATGTTCATGAATCGGATTTTATTTTTGTTTGTGTACCAACACCAATGGGTAAGAGTGGTAAACAGGATTTATCATATATTGAAAATGTATTTATAGATGCTAAAAATGGTCCAATCTACATTATTAAATCAACGGTACTGCCAGGAACTACAGAATCGTTACAAATAAAATATCCTCACATTAACATCATATTTTCACCTGAATTCTTAACCGAAAGAACTGCGAAGTTAGATATGTTAACACAAGCTAGAATTATTTTTGGTGGAAAAAATGAATTAACTAATGAGGTTGAAAAATTATTCTATAACAGATTTATGAACAGACATTTTATTCATACTGATTCAAAAACTGCCGAGTTTATAAAATACATGAATAACACTTTTTTTGCAACAAAAATATCATTAATGAATGAATATTACAGATTAGCAAATTTACTTGGAGTTACATGGGAAGATGCTTTATATGGATTTGTATCTGATGGTAGAGTGGGTGATTCACATTTACATGTACCGGGGCCTGATGGTAAAGTTGGTTTTGGAGGTACATGTTTTCCAAAAGATATAAATGCTTTAATTACTATGTCAAAAGAAGTTGGTGTTAATATGAATGTATTGGAAGCTGCTTGGAAAACAAATTTAGAAATTAGACCCGAACAAGAATGGAATAAATTAAAAGGTCGTGCAGTTATTAAAGAATAAATAAAGTTATGATTAAAATTAATGAATTTGCTTTTTGTTTTTTTTCATCAGATGTTAGTATTGTAATAGAACAAGAAAATGAACTAACAAAATTGTCTGATAAGTATTTGATTGAGAGGTGGTATAGACATGATAGAAACTCAGGAAAATATGTATCATTTTCTCAAATGGTTAACGATGCAATAGATGATACCGATTCTGAATTCATGATTTTTTGTAACCCTAAAACAAAATTTACATCAAATGATATTGAATTTATCTTAGATAAACTATCAAGTGGATACTGTTTTGCATCAGTTGTTAGTTTTGGGTTTTTTGGGTTTTCAAAAGAACTAATAAGAAGAATTGGTATGTTAGATGAAAGGTTTATTAATGGTGAGTGGGAGGATGATGATTTTGCTATTAGACTGAAACACTTTGGTAAAGCTGTTTGGTGGGAATATGATACAACTAAGTATGATTCTAATTGGTCTACTTCAGGTAATTTAAAACATATAACGTTATCTATTTTTAATCAAAAATATGAAATTGTTGATGATACAATTTTAATTAACAATAATTTCTTTTCACATAAGAAAATATCTAAACGACATAGAAAATCCAATTCTGAAATTTATAATTCATGGTCATCTGAAGATAAAAATGATGGGACAGGTAAAATGATTAATTATTTAACAAAATATAAAACTAAATTAGTTAATTATAAATCGTTTCAAGAGGTGGTCAGTTTTAATTTTAACTTACAAAGAGACAACAATTTTTTTAGGTTAGAATTATCGTCAGATAAAAAAATCACAATGTTTATTGTTTTTTTGAAAACTGTTGATGATAACCGTCAAGTTTTATGGTCGGATAGTATTTCAAACAATTCTTGGAAGACTTTTGAAATATATTATAATAATGATGTTGAAGTTAGATTATTTATTGATGATAATCAAATTTATACTAATATTATTGGAGTTAAAAGTGAAAATAATATAGATTTTAAATTACCAAAAATATTAAAAGAAGTGATATGAATATTTTAAAAATTAACGACATTGACTATGATATGTCAGCACCAAATGGGGTTGAGTTCAAAAAACAATACATAAGGTCTTTTGGTGATACGCCATATCCTGAAATTAAAGTAAATTGGAATCATATTAATGGTTTTTCTATTGATATGTCTTCGGATACTAATGATACATTTCTAATTCAGATATTTGATAATGATGACACAATTATATATGAATCTGAGATAAGTAATGGTATGTTTTGTAAGCTATATAGAGAATACTACAATGGTATAAAATATAAAATATTTAAAGGTGATGACCTAATAAAGGAAGAAACTATTAATTTTAAAAATAAGAGAGTCTTTATTAGTTTTGAATCATCATCGCTCGGAGATACTATTTCTTGGATACCCTATTGTGAAGAATTTAGAAAAAAACATGAGTGTGAAGTGATAGTATCAACATTTTTAAATTTTTTATTTAAAGATTCATATCCAAACTTGACATTTGTTGAAAGAGGTACTATAGTACGCGACATTCATGCAATGTTTACTATTGGTTGGTTTTATAATGGTAAAAAAGAACCTGAATATCCACCTGCAGTTCCTTTGCAAAAAGCGGCTACTAACATATTAGGTTTAGATTTTAAAGAGGTTAAATCTGATGTATATTTTGAACCAAAAAGTAGACCATATGATGAAAAATATATTTGTATTGCTACCGATTCAACGGCTGGATGTAAACTATGGAATAATCCAACAGGTTGGGACGAATTAGTGGAATATCTTATAAACAAAGGTTATAGTATTGTTAATATTTCTAAAGAGGCTAAAAAAATGAAAGGAGTTCATAACCTTAAAGATGATTCTTTAGATAATACTATGAACACTATATATCATAGTGAGTTTGTTATTGGATTATCAAGTGGACTTTCATGGTTGAGTTGGGGTTTAGGTAAACATGTTGTAATGATTTCCAATTTTACAGAATCTGACCATGAATTTACAACTAATTGTACTAGAATTACCAATCCAAGTGTTTGTAACGGATGTTGGAATAACCCTATGTTTAAATTTGATAAGGGTGATTGGTTTTGGTGTCCTGAACACAAAGGAACAGACAGACAATTTGAGTGTCACAAATCAATAACTTCTGAAATGGTAATTAATCAAATACAACATTTAATAAATTAATTATGGAAAAACCAAAAGTAATAAACGCTATTGAGTGTGAAGGATGTAATGTCCCAAAAGGATGGGGACACGAAGTTATATTTGTTAATAACGAACTATACTGTGGTAAACTTTTAGTATTTAAAAAAGGTGCAAAATTCTCAATGCACTACCACTTAATAAAAGACGAAACTTGGTATGTAGATGAAGGTGAATTTATCTACAGATGGATTGATACCGAAACTGCAGAAGTTAATGAACAAACATTAAAAGTTGGTGATAGTGTGAGACAGTTTCCAGGACAACCACACCAGTTAGAGGCATTAACCGATGGTGTTGTATTTGAAGTATCAACACAACACTTTGATTCAGATTCATATAGAGTATGGAAGGGAGATGTTCTAAAGAAATAAAAGTTTGGGTTAACGGAACATTCGATATTTTACATAGAGGTCACTTAGAATTATTAGAATATGCATCTTCATTAGGTATTTTAAGAGTGGGTATAGATACTGACCAAAGAGTAAAAGAATTAAAGGGTGATACAAGACCTTTCAATTCTTGTGAAGACCGTAGATATTTTATGAGTAGACTAACAGGTGTTGATAGTATTGTTACTTTTAACAGTGAGAATGAGCTTTGTGAAAAAATAAAAGAGTGGTGTCCTGATTATTTAATTGTTGGTTCAGATTATAAAAATAAAAACATTATAGGTTCACAATATGTTGGTGAAGTTATATATTTTGATAGAATAGGTAATTATTCAACGACAAAAATTTTAAGTAATGAAAGTATTAGTAATAGGTGAGTTATGTATTGACCGTTTTGTTTATGGGGTAATAAAAAGACTATCTCCTGAGGCTCCTGTTCCTGTTTTAAATCCTGTGGAAATAACTGAAAACAATGGAATGGCGGGTAATGTTGTTTCAAACTTAAATGCTCTTACGGATGATATTGAAGTATTACATTGGTCACAAAACACTAAGATTGAAAAAATTAGATTTGTTGAAAAAAAATCTAATCACATGTTTATAAGGGTAGATGAAGGAGAACTACAACCCATTGACAAACTATCATTTATTTCGGGAGAACAAAGAAAGACAATTAGAGAATCTGATGTAGTCATAATAAGTGATTACGATAAAGGTTTTTTAACTGATGAGATTATCAGAGAGATTTCGGAATTTGCACAAATTTCAATATTGGATAGTAAAAGAAAATTAAATGAAGGATTAATTGAGAATATTACATTTATTAAATTAAATGAAAGTGAATATGAAAATAATCGTTTATTGGTGGATAATAATAAAAATAAATTCATTATAACTTTAGGTTCAAAAGGTGCTCAATATATAGATGAGATTTACTCAAGTACAAATCCGCAAGATACTATAGATGTTAGTGGTGCTGGTGATACTTTTGTTGCTGGTTTCAGTCTAAAATACTTTAAAACAAAAGATATTGGTGAATCTATTAGATATGCTAATGAGGTATGCTCCAATGTTGTTAACAAAAAAGGAGTCGCAATACCTGATGAAAAATATAAAATTTGATAATAAAGTTTTATTCTAAATTTAGAATTAACTCTTCAATATGTATTGTTTTGTTATTTTCTATAACTTGAACACATATGTTATTTAAACTATCTTCTTTTAATAAGTCATTATCTATAAAGTATTTGTAATTCGGATTACACGATAAGAAATGAGAATAACGTTTATTTATATTATTTGAATCACATATAATTATTTCAATGTCCATATTTCTTAGAATCAAATCTATATAAATTCTTTTTTCACTTCTATTATATTTAATTTCAAAATCATAACTAATAATATTGGATTCCTTATATAAAATTGGGAGTTCAATATTTCTATCATTATAAAATTTGGTATTAAATTTTAATTTTGAATTTTCAATTTTTTTAGCACACCTACTATTTTCTTCTCCGGCGTATCTAATGTTTTGATATTTTATTTTCTCTAAGGTTCTACTGTCAGATTCTAACCAAGAAAAATGATTAATAAAAGATATAGATTTCGGTATTGGGTAACATTTCAAAATACTATCAATGTGTGTCCCATCTTTATATTGAATATATGTATCAAATGTAAAATGAGAAGTACCGCTATTAAAATTATTTCTATATATCACAGGTTTTCTAAAATCTTTAGTAAAATAGGGATAATGAAATGTGTAGTTTTTGAAGTCAATAGAATATGAAGAATGTTCAGGATGTTTAATAATAAAATCTAATATATTTTCAATCTCATTTTTGGTATATATTTCATCACCATCAACAACCCATATTATATCACAATTATTATGATTTAAAAATGATAAACATAAATTTCTTGAATAATCTTCATCAAGTAAATTTTCACCATTTGTGGTTACTAAAAAGTCCAACTTAGAATTAACCAATACACTTGTCGTGTTTTCATTTTTTTCTTTAAATCCTAATTGATGATAATCTTTAAACATACCGCTATTACATGATATTAATAAATTATATTCTTTTTTTAATTCTAACCAGGGTCTCAGACATTGAGAAATATAATCGTCAACATTATAAGCTGTTAATACTATACCAATTTTCATATTTATATTTTAAATAAAACATAGTATATAATTTTTATCAGTAAATCTTTACCAAATCTTTTGGTTTATATGCTTTTATTAAAAAAATATGACAAACGGAATTTATAAAATAACTGAAGAGTTTGAAGAAAAATTGGTAAATTATACCGGTGAGAAATATAAGATTTAATTATTTTTCTTTTCCATTCTTTTGAACATCTCAAAAAGTTTCAAACTTTCCTCGTAACCCTGTTCAATTTTTTTTAATTGTTTAGGGTCAATATTCTTATGTGAGGCTTCGTAATAATTATTTTCAGCCTC
>Ga0222714_10002601_pt1 | contig 18943 bp, 24 predicted proteins | sample C33_3DmetaG_FD_165048 | JGI IMG/M metagenome (GOLD analysis project Ga0222714, IMG submission 165048) | Estuarine water microbial communities from San Francisco Bay, California, United States - C33_3D | ecosystem: Environmental > Aquatic > Marine > Unclassified | place: USA: California...
TTTCATTTATAATTATTATTTCATTTATAATTATTATTTCATTTATAATTATTATTTCATTTATAATTATTATTTCATTTATAATTATTATTTCATTTATAATTATTATTTAATTTATAATTATTATTTCATTTATAATTATTATTTCATTTTATTAATTTTATTTATAGAATTTAAATGAGTTCAATGAATTTATTAAAAATGAAAAGGGAAATAGAAAATTTAAATAGTGTTGTAAATAGTTTAAAAGAAGAAAACTCATCACTTAGATCTAAATTAGATGAATTAAATGATAACATTATAGATGTTAATTTAAAAAAACCAAGTTGTATTGAAGTAACTAATTTTATAGATGAAGTGAAAGATGAAATAATTATATTAGCCTCAAAAATAGAAGAAATAAATAAAAAACGTTTTTTAAAAGATATTGTTACAATTGATAAATATAATGAAGCCTATTTGTTTCTTAAAGAACTAGAAATTAATGATAAAATTATAAATATTTTGATTTTTTTAAATTATAATACAATAAAAGACTTATGCCAATTAAATATAGAAGATCTTATTGTTTATAATATTGAAAGAGAAATACTAGAAATAATTATTAAAAGAGCATGTGAAAAAGTTATTGATTCATTTTAGTTATTTAGTTATTTAGTTGTTTAAGTTTTTATTTAGTTATTATTAAAAAATTCTACTATTTCATCATATGTTCTATTTCCTTCATATTGAATTCTATTTTCCCCATTTACAACATATAATGTAGGTAAATATTGAATTTTAAATACATCTGAGATTTGTTTATTTTCTTCTAAATCAACATCATATGTTTCAGTTGGTAAATTTTCAACCAATCTATCCCATGTTGGTAAAAATGCTTTTGAGGCACCACACCACGGAGCATAAAATAATAATAATTTCTTTTGGTTTTGATTATTCTGTTGATTTTCATATTTTTCTTTTAATTCGGCTTCTATTTTATTTTTATATAAATATACAACAATTACACCCATAATTAATGTAACAGCTATTAATATAATTTCTACATGTTTTGGTCTAATTTGAAAGTTTTTAAAATTTTTCTTTAAAACACTAATATTGAAATTTTTAACCATATAAATATAAAAAATAAAAAAAAAATATTTTTAGATAATATAAAATGAGTGAGCAAAAAGTTAATGTTAAAGTTGAAAACAATTTAACTGAAAGTATAGTTGATGAAGTAAACAACACAGTTGATGAAGTAAACAACACAGTTGATGAAGTAAACAACACAGTTGATGTTAAAGTAAAAGACGCAGAAGAAATCGCAGGAAAAGTAGTAAGTGGTGTTGTAAATAATTTAGTTAAAGAAGATAAGACAAAGGTAAGTTTTGTTGTTGATGTTGAATCTAAAGCAATTGTTGAATCTATGGCAGAAGCATTAGATAATTTTACTGTAGATAAACTTATGGAAGTTTTACCTAGACTTATTGCACATGTACAAAATTACAAAAATCTTACAGGTCCAGAAAAAAGAAGTCTTGTTATAAGAATGTTAAATCATATTATTGATATAACAGATTGTCCAGGTGACGATGAAATATGGGATCCAATTATGAAAAGATTAGTTCCAAGTATTATTGATTCTTTAATAAAAGTTGAAAATAAACAATTACAATTAAGAAAAAAACAAAAATGCTTTGGTAAATTTTTAGGTTGTATGTCTAGATAATTATTTAAAGTTTATTTTTTTATATATTTAAAATATTTTTAAAATCCTTTTAATTTATTAAATTATATCATATTCATTATCAATATCTATAATTGTATGGTATTCATCTTTATTAATTTCTTCCATATTTATTCTTTTATATCGATTATTTTTATCGTCACTCTTCTTTACATCTATTTCCAAAATTATATTTAAAAACGTATCTACTTCTTTACCAATGTAAATACATTTTTTTTTTAAAAATACTAATACAGTTAAACAACAGTTCATAAAGATATATATTAGAAATATAAAATAAATAGTTTGGTGAAAAATATTTATTACAAACGAAAATAAAAAGTTTATTATTATTATAAATAAATATATGATTAAAATTATTCTTATTACTATAATTATTTTATTAGGAATATTATTTATTAAAAATAATTTAGAAAAGGAAAAATTTTCGGAAAAACATTCAGATAAAAACAAACCTAATCCCTGCAAAGATTATTTAAGTGACAAAGATTATTTAGTTCATATGATTTTACATCATCAAGTTGCTATAGATATGTGTAATCTAATGAAACCTAAATCAAAAAGTAAAACTATGTTACATATTTACAGGACTATTATATGGAACCAAAATATTGAAATACTCTTGATGAAACAAGTATTAAATGATATACCTAAACTTAGTGGCGAATTCAAAACATCACTAAGAGACACAAAATTTAAAAACGCATTATCACAAAATAAAAAATCAGAAGCAATTAATTATAAATGCGACCCACTATTTTTTAAACCAAATGATCATAGCGTACATATGAGTCATATGAAACACACAGATTTAAGCTTCTTAGAACACATGATACCACACCACCAAGTTGCTTTAGATATGAGTTATAGATTATTAGAACATACAAATAATACACATATGATAAGAATATGTTATGAAATAATTGTAGCACAAAGATCTGAAATTCTTAAAATGAATTATTTATTAGACTATATGAAAAAAAATAATCTCGAGTTTTTACCTACATATATATAAAATATCTTATACCTATTATATAATATTAATGTATTAACTGTATAATTTATATAATTATATTAAATAATTATAATATATTACAACAAAACGTAAAAGGTTTTATATCATAATCATCATATTTTACTATTTTATTGTTTTTTATTATAACAGGTTTTGCTTCTATTATATTTATTATTTCACCTCTATTATTACATATAGGACATAATCTACTAACATTTTGTTTTTTATTAATCCATGTTCTTAAACAATCATAGTGCATAATATGTTTGCATGATAAAATAGCCTTGTCTTTTGAATCCAAATCTTCTAAACAAATTAAACATTCAGTTTCATCCATTTAATTATATGTATATTTTTGTTTTTAATATTTTAAAATTGATTTAAAATATTTTTTTTATTTATATAAATAAAGATGAATATTATTAACAAAATCTACAGAAACAAAAATACTCTATTGGAAATGCTTGACCTAAGAGGGTTTGATACTGAAAAGTATAAGAATTTTAGTCTTAATGAAATCGATGTAATGTACAAATCCATGGACAAGAAATTGACTACAGAAAGTAGCCCTCTTGATTTTGATTGTAAAAAAGGAGAAAATAATTGTTATATTAAATTTGTTCTTTTTACTAAACTCCGTGTTGCAAATACAAAAACTTTGATTGAAAATATGATTGATGAATATGTTAAAGAAGGAGATACTATTATCTTTATTGTAAAAGATAAAATCAATAATATTGAATCATATGAAAGTGTTTTGTCAACATACTTAGAAGAAAATAAAATAATGGTTCAAATATTTTGGATTGATACTTTGCTAACAAATATTACAAAACACGAATTGGTACCAGAAATGAGAATATTGAACGAAGAAGAAAAACAAGATATTTTCAACAAAGCAAATATTTCTAGTTTTACACAAATGCCATTGATTCTTAAGACTGATCCTGTAGCTAAATTTTATGGATTAGTTAGAGGTGATTTAGTTGAAATTATTAGACCAAGTCCAACAGGTGGTGTATATAAAAACTATAGATATTGTCAATAATTTATTTCTAATATATAATTAATGAAAAACAAAGAATATTTTTTTTCTAATGAAGATAACTTTAACTTAATTGGTGGTAATGATGGTAATCAAGATGGTAATTCTGGTGGTAATCAAGATGGTAAACAAGATGGTAAACCAGTTGGTAATCCAGATAGTAATGTTAAAGGCAAACAAGCAGTTGCAGCTGCCAAAGGCGAACAAGAAATTGAAGAATTACAAAAACAAATCAAAAAATTAGAAGCTGAAGGTGAAAAATATAAAGAAATGGTAAATAGATTAAGAAATACTTTAACAGTTTTTAATAGTAATTTTGAAGGTATCACAAATAATTTTAAAGAATTAGAAAAAAGTTATAAAGAAATGAATACCTTTTTAACAACTGATGCATTACCTCAAATAAATGAAGCAAAAATATCTATTGAAACTGGTCCTGAAAATCAAGGTGGAGGAGGAAGAAAAAATAAATCTAAAAAAAGACGTGGTAAAAGAGTTAGTAGATCATCTAAAAGAATAAGTAAAAGAAAAGGTAAGAAATAAGTATTTGTTTATTTTATTTTTTATAATCTAAATCATTTCAAGTAATTTATTAAGTTTTTTAATTGTGTTATCAATGTTAGCATCAACGTCAATCTCAATAGTAAACGTAAAATAATTTTTTTCTTGAACAAAATTCAAATGTAATTGATCACATAATGATATTTGTGTTAGTTCATACTCATATATATTATCATATTCTTTTTTACAAGCAAACTCAGTATAGTTTATATCTTTTTTATTATATGTTTCAATAAGCAAATTATTGTAATCACTTTTAAAATTATTACAGTTTAGTTTTCTATAAGCAATATTTGAATTTACATCATAAAAATAATTTTTATAATTATAAACAAGCATCTTTTTGACACTATATTTATTAGTTACAAACTTTGATATTAAATTATCAAACTTTTCTTTACTTATTTTCTTATTAAATATGACTTCTTTATTATTATAATAATAATCTCCATAATGAATTAAACATTTATTTATATTATAAATATTTTGAGTCAAAAATTCATTTAGTTTTTCCATTATAATTACTTATAAAATTAAAGTAAATATTTTTTAAATCAACTTTATTTTATTTTATAAAATTGATTTAAGAATTGTTTTCATTTAAACATAATAACGTAAATATTAATAATGGTGAAACTCATAGTTATTGACACTAATGGCAATATTAGCCAGAAAACTCTTTCTTTGACTTCAAAGGAAAAAGAAAATGATTTCACAAAAATAATTAAATCTCTTTCTGCTAAAACTAAAGAAAAAATTTTTGGACTTCTTCAGAAAAAAGGTACAGGAACTATAAGCGAAATAAGTTGCTATAAAGTTGATTCAAATTATTTGAAATACTATGGTTTTGTTAAAGGAAAAGAAGAAAATGACCATGGTATTCCTTTTAGCAGTGAAAGTGCAAAGAAAACAGTATTTGGAGATATAATTTTGGTTAAGACAAATAAAAATAGTCAAATTCTTGACCTTGAATGTGATGAATATGAAGAAATGTATAATACTATATTTTACAATAATAGTGACAATGAAAATGATAATGAGACAATAGATGATTTTGAGGATAATGATGAGATTGGTGAAAATATATTGGAAAGTGATGATGAAAATGAAGAAGAAGAAATATTGGATTCTGAAGTTGATGATGAATATGATGAAACAAATGAGACTGATTATGGTAATGAAATTAGTGATGAAGAACTTGATGAAGACGATGAAGATTGTGATGGTGATAATATTATTGAAAATGAATTGGATAATGATAATGAAGATACAGTTGAAGAAATAGTTGATATTTCCGAAGATATTAATGATATTAGAAAAAAGACAATAGAAATTCTAGATGTTATAATTCAAAACACAAATAAAACAAAAATAGTTGAAGAGAGTATATTTAGATTTGCCTGCGATAAAAGTGAACAAAGAAAGGTAATTAAGAATTGGGGAAACCCTATTTTTAGAAAGATTTATATTAATAAGGCTAGATCACTGTATATAAATCTTGATAAAAATAGTTATATTAGTAATAGTAGTCTTATTAAGAAAATCTTTAACAATAAGTTTGATTTGAAGAATATAGCATTTATGACATATCAAGAAATCTTCCCAGAACATTGGAAGCAATTACTTGATGAAAAGTATAAGAGGGAAATGGCAATTTATGAAGATAAACCAGAAGCTATGACAGATATGTTTAAGTGTGGTAGATGTAAACAGAAGAAGTGTACTTATTATGAACTTCAAACTAGAAGTGCTGATGAAGCTATGACTATCTTTATTACTTGTGTAAATTGTGGAAATAGGTGGAGACAATAAAAAACTTAAAGATTATAAAGTTAAAATAAATATATGAATATTGATAATTTTTCTGTTAATTTGTTACTTAGTGATAACAAAAATGAGCTTTATATGGAAATAGTAAATAACAATTCTAATATTAATTTGAAATATGAACTTTTTGGTAATAAAAATTTTTATTGTAGTGGTTTAACAAAATGTAAAAATTGTTTTATTCCAACATTAAAATTTAGAATATTAGATGATAATATTTTCTTTTTAAAAGTAAGAATATTTAATAAAAACAAATCTCATAGTCTATTTAAGTTTTTTGATATAAATGAATATAAACCTGATGAAAACCTTAGTATGAGTATTGAAGATATTAATAAAAAAAATTTATTTGAATCAATAAATTTATCAAATGAAAATGTAAACTATAATTCATCAGAAAGCGAAAGTGAAAATGATTTAGAAAATGAGAATGATAATTGTTATAGTGATGGTGGTGATGATAATAGTAATATTAATAAAAATAATATATGCGAATTCCTTGAAATAGGAAATATTACAGATAATTCAGATAATGAAGAATAATAGATATAATTTTTTTTTAATTGTGATTTTCTCAAAAATCTTCAACTATCAATAGATCTTCAATCTTCCAATATTCAATATTGTTACCAACATTTCTCTTTACAATAAAAGGAGTCTTTCTCATTTTCAATTCATAAGTTGCAATATCTAAAGTTCTTGTAAGATGTTTTGGAACCTCAACCAATGGAACGCTTCCTTGAGACAATTGCTGTGCCCTTACTCCAATAATTTTTGTTCTTTCATATTTGGACATTACTGGTTTTGATCTATTTGTTTTTTTCATTTTTTCGTAATTACTAAGTATTTCTTTTGAATCGTGAAATACATTAGATTGTTTTATATTAATAATAACGTCGTCAATTTCTAAGTCCATTATAATTATAATTATATAAAAAAAAATATTTAAATCAATTTTTATTAATTTATATAATGTATTTAAAATTATTATTTTATTTTATTGTGTCTCCTATATTAGAATGGATTGTTCATTATTTTCTTCATAAAACAGAAAATAAATCTCATAATAAACATCACGAAGTTGTTTATTTATATGAATATGAAAGATTTAATCAATTTAAAAAAGTAGAATTATGGCCATTAGCTTGTATATTATTTTGCTATTATTTTAATTTACTTTTTTGTTTATTAACCTTTTTAAGATATTGGATATGTCACACTTATATTCACTTTTCTTGTAATGAAAATAACTATTTAGTAAAGCATCATTATACACATCATAAATATAAAAATTATAATTTATGCGTTTCATCAACATGGCCTGATTATTTATTAGGTACTAAATATCTAAAAAAAATAAATAATAAATAAATATTATTGAATAATAACTTAAACTAAATAAATAATAACTTAAACTAAATAAATAATAAATTATAAATAAATATTATTGAATAATAACTTAAACTAAATAAATAATAAATTATTTTAAAGGGTTCGCTAAATTATATTTATTGTTTTTAAAACTATATTCCTTAGTTCTTTCTATGTTAGGAGGGAAAAATTCTCTTTTTCTCTTATTATATTCTTCATAATAATTCCCTTCTTCTTCATTATTAAAAGTAAGATACATAATTCTTCTTGAATTATCACTTATATTTTTATCACTTTTATGAGGCACAAATGAATTAAATATTACCAAGTCTGCTGGTGTTGTTTCTACATATGTCCAATCTAATTTTTCGTCAATTTCATCTGTTATTTCACCAAGATTACTACTTTGTTCTAATATTACTCTACTATCATAATCTGAAAATTGTAAACAACCATTTTCTTTATTTGAAATATTACCACTTAATGCAATACTATGAAATATTGATACATCAAAATCATTCCATGCTAAATGATCTTGATGCGCCTTGAACCCATTTCCATTTGGATATTTCCAATTCATTTTATCCTTGAATATTATTTGATTACTTCCTAAAACACTATTCAAAAATGGATTAATTTTATTATTAATAAATTGTCTTATCCCCCCATGATATTTGTAAAAATATTCTACCCTTGATTTTTGGTTATTATCTTCAAAATATATCATTTGTTTATTTTTTTCCTCCTTTAAATTTTCTATTTCATTAAAATAATTTAATAATGTTACCTTTTCATAATCATTAAAAAAATCCTTTATTTTTATATATCCCCTATTCCTTAGAACTTGATTATATAAACTAAAATTCATTACAAAAAATTAATATTTATTCTTTAAATAAATAAAAAAAAAATTAGTTTTAATTATTAAAAATATAAATATAATGTAAATTAAGGTTTTACTTATATCTAATATTTTTATATACTTTAGTGTCTTAAATAAGTAATATTTATATTTTTACCAAATATGATTTGGATTTCCAGCTTCATAACAATTCATGCAAATGTAAATGTATTTCATATCATCCTTATCATATTGGATATATTTAATACTTGGTTTTGATTTCCCTGGACAATCTGCATTAATACATTTCATATTTTCTGCTACTGGTAGTGTAATATCATCATATACATATTTATTTATAAATGAATTTTTCTTAATATGTTCTGTGTTGTAATTAATTTTAAAAATACAACTATCCTTTTTGTGTAAATCAGGGTATTCATTATTACAACATCTACAATAATATACTATTTTATTAATTGTTTTTACTTCAGTTTCTTCTGATTCATCTTCTATATCTGATGTTTCAGCGTCTTCTTTTGGAATGGGGACTTCTGAAATCCTCATATAAAGCATGTTATCGCAATTTTCACAAAAATTCATTGTTATTATATATATTACAATATAAATATTATTAAATCAATTTTTTTCTTTAAATTATTTTATTTACTTCTTTAATACCCATTTATTAAATTCTATTTTCTTAATTTCACCACTAGAAACCTTTTTATTCATAATTATCTTTTTCACAACATATTCTCTATTATCATTGGTTGATTTAATCACATGACCCACTTGGAAATCACTTGCTTTTTCATTTGGTGTTTTCTTAGTAGATTTCTTTTGTTCGCTATTTGATACTTGTGAGTCTGGTGAAGTCTCTGGTACACCTGGAGCTTGTGAGTCTGCTGAAGTCTCTGGTACACCTGGAGCTTGTGAGTCTGGTGAAGTCTCTGGTACACCTGGAGCTTGTGGTGGCCCTTCCAAATGGCAATCATATTTTATTGCCAAATCTTCTAATGTATTAAGAAGATTGGTATATTCAAATTTGCCATGCATAGAATAAATCCGTGTCATAAATTTTTTCCCATTATCATCTAAGTGTTTTAAAACAAATTGATGATAAAATTTATAATGTTGTCTAAAATATTCTATCATAATTGGCTTAAAATCACTAAAAATATATGGTGTATTTGTTAACATTCTAATAACTGCTACATTTATATTTTGATATTCAATAACACTATTATATGTTGAAGCATTATTTCCAGTAATTGGTTCCTTTTCAAAACCTGGTTCATTTGTTATTGGATTTTCATTTAACAAACTTTGAATAGAAACCAACACAGTTGATAATGTTAAACATGATGTCCACCCAGGACCAGACCATGTACCAATAATAGACAAACAAACCTTGCCACAAGCATAAAGGTTTGGATTAAATCTAACTGATCCATAAAGCGTACAAAACTTTACTATAGGAGGGTTCATAGGATAATCACTTGGGAAATTAATATTGAAAAAATAAAATCCCTTTTCATATGGTGTGTCTGCTGGTCCCAAAATCATTGCTTGAGCATTATAAATATTATCATCATTGAATTTTACATGAATTCCATTTTTTTTTAGTTCTTCGTTTTTACGAAGATTCTTCATATCGGCCATAATACGTTTTTTTGCAATATCCATTTTATATAGTAATTTGGGTTGATACTTTAATTTTTAAGTATATTTTTATATCAATTTTTTTTTTATTTAAATACTAATATACCTATAGTAAATTATTATTCTTTAAAATATGATATTTAAAAAATTGATTTTATTTGAACAATTAATTTAAATTATTTAAAAAAATTTGTTGTCTATTATAAAATGTCAAAAACTCAATACAATTCATTTACACAATTTTTAAGAAAACACAAAACAATACCAGAGAAGCCATTTACACATACCTCTATACCAGGACCTAATGTATACCCTGGTTCTTATTGTATTAATGATGACGAACTTGATGAATTCTATAAACTATATAACAAACATGTATTTGATTTGAAACAACCAGCACATTTAACAGAAAGACATAAAGATGTTAGTCCAGTATTGATTGATCTTGACTTTAGACATAAACCAACAGATAACTCAAGGAAATATGACAAGAGTTTTATTGAAAAATTTTTGAAAATATACTTTAATGAACTAAAAGCCCTTATTGGTTCAGTTGTAGAAGAAAAAAATATGGTAGCATATGTGTTGGAAAAAAAGAAACCTGTTATGCAGCAAAGTAAAAATATTTTGAAAGATGGTATCCATATTATCATGCCATTTGTTGTTACTTCTCCAAAGATTCAATATGTTTTGAGATATAATACTATCACAAATGAAGAAGCTAAATCATTGTTTGAATCAATTAATGTTACAAATACACTAGAAGATATATTTGATATTGCTGTTATTGAAAGAAATAATTGGCAAATGTATGGTAGTTGTAAACCTGAGAATCAATCTTATGAACTAACCTCTATTTTGAAATTTAGTAATAATAAACTATCTGAAGAAAATATTAATAAAGATAAAAGTACATATGTTAAGTTTCTTAGTATTAGAAGTTTTAATGATAAATATAGTATTAATACAACTTCTATTGATGAAAATATTGAAGAACAATTTGAGAAAATCCCAAAGAAACAGCAAGTTAAGAAGCAAAAGAAAACAGCAAAGATAAAGAAAGCTACTATTAGAAATTATCTAGATAATGACGCAGATATTGATTTTATTAAAAGTATTGTAGCAATTTTGAATCCAAGTCGTGCTGATAATTATGAACATTGGATTAGACTTGGGTGGTGCCTTCATAATATTGATTATAGATTGTTGGAAACTTGGGTTAATTTTAGTAAAAAATCAGAAAAGTTTGTAGATGGAGAATGTGAAAAGGAATGGGATGCCATGGATAATGAAGGTCTTGGACTTGGTAGTTTGTATCGTTGGGCAAGTGAAGATAACTTGGCAAAATATAATGAACTTTCAAAAGATAACTTGAGAAAATGTATGTTGGATTCACTTTCACAAACACCAAATGATGTTGCAAGAGTTGTTCATCATATGTATAAACATGAATTTGTTTGTGCTGGGGCTAAAAAGAATTTGTGGTATCGTTTTAGAAATCATAGATGGGTTGAACTTGATGATGCAATTGATTTGAGTAAGAAACTATCTGATACAAAGCCTGGTGGTTTGATTTATGAATATCTTAATTTGAATCAATTTATTTCGTCAAAGGTTTGTGATATAAATTGTACTATGAGTAATAAACAAAAACAATATGAAATGGAGAATTTGAAGACTATTTCTGCAATTATTAATAAATTGAAGATTACTAGTTTTAAGAAAAATGTAATTCAAGAATGTAAGGAACTTTTCCATGATTCAAAGTTTGAAGAAAAACTCGATAGTAATATTAATCTTCTCGGTTTTGATAATGGTATTTATGACCTTGAAAATTGTGTTTTTAGAGATGGATTGCCAGAGGATTATATTACATATACAACTGGAAATAATTACTATGAATTTGATGATGATGATGATAGACTTAATGAAGTTAGAACATTCCTTACACAAGTTTTACCAAAAGATAACATTAGAGAATATATTATGACTGTATTTGGTAGTTGTGTTACTGGTAAAACCTATGAAAAATTCTTTATCTTTACTGGAAAGGGTGGTAATGGTAAATCAAAACTTGTAGAACTTCTTGAAAATAGCCTTGGTAATTATTCCTGCACATTGCCAGTTACTCTTATGACACAAAAGAGAGCTCGTGCTGAAGCAGCTGACCCTGTTTTGGCAAGTCTTCCTGGTAAGAGATTTGGTTGTATGCAGGAACCTGATAAAAATGAAGAAATACATGTTGGTTTTATGAAACAGCTTACTGGTGGTGATAAACTTAAGGCTCGTAAACTACACAAAGACCCTATTGAATTCAAGCCACAAATTAAGGTTTTTATGTGTTGTAATGTTTTACCACAAGTGTCTGATAATGATGAAGGTACATGGAGAAGAATTCGAGTAATTGAATTTATTTCATCATTCGTTGATGAACCAAACCCAAATATTAGAAACCAATATAAAATTGATTTAACTTTGGGTGATAAAATAAAGCTTGATGGTCCTTGGGTTGAACCATTTATATATCTTGTTCTTGAATATTATAAAAAATACAAGAAGTTTGGTCTTAAAGAACCAGCTGCTGTCAAGAAATGTACCCAGGAATATAAGAGTGAAAGTGATTTATTCTCACAATTTATTAGTGAAAAGATTGTAACAACAGATAATCCTACTGCTGCTCCATTACGTCTTACTGATATTTACTTTATATTTCAAGAATGGATTAGACAAACACGTGGTCATAATACAAAGGTTCCTTCTCGTCAAGAATTAACAAATAATATGAATAAACAGTTTGGTGATAAAATATCTGGAGATAATAAGAATGTTTGGAATGGTATTGCTATTAAAAATGGTAGTGAATTACTCATTTAATTCGTAATGATTAAATTACTGTTTTAATTAGTAATAGTAAATTCAAAAAAAAAAAATAAAAAAAATAATAAAAATTATATACTATATCCTCTTAATTTTATAACAATAGCTACAAATAATACTATACTTATAAGAACAAGTATAAATATATTAGCTAAATATAATTTATTTTTTTTCTTTTGTTTTAAAAGGTCTTCTTCAGAATAATCCAAGTTACTTCTTAACTGGTCTCTTTTTTCATATAATAATTTTAAATCCTGTTTTTGATTTACAAATTTCTTTTCTAAATCTTTTAATATAATTGAGTTTTTATGGTCATAACCATCATACAAAAAATACATATTTATATATGCTTTAAGATTTTCTAGTTGGCTTTTAAAATGTTCTTCTAAAACATTTACTTCTGGAATTGTTGTAAAAATAGTTATTTCTTCACCTGTACCTCTTTTTGATATTGAAATGGATGGTAACTCAGATACATCTAATCTTTGTGGTTCATCATTAGGATAAATTACTGATTGAACTGCTCCCATATAATATTATATAATATTTATTATAATTTATTATATACTTTCTTAAGAATAATAAGAATAAATTGAGAATAAATTAAGAATAAAATAAAAAAAGTTAAATAAATTAATTTCCAGTAAAACATCTTCCACTGTTTTCACCTTCATTAGTTCTATAAGGTGTTATATCAATATTAATACTTTCTGGGTCGAAATCATCATCCATAGCAGCCAAGGCCTTACATTTAGCTTTATCTTTACTTGACATAGAAGCTGCTATTCTACTTCTGGCAATTTCATCATCAGTTGGTTTTACAAAATTGTATTTATTAAAATCTATATCGTCTCTATTACTATTCTTTACAACAATCATAAATACAACGTAAACAACTAATACAACTAATAATATTACCCAAATCATCAAACCAATTGATTTATCTAATAAACCAAATTTAACAAATGCTGGAATAATTAAAACAATAGCTACATAAACAATCGCTTGTTTAATTATACCTAAGTTGTATTGAACTTTTCTGAATTCATTAATATTAATCTCCATTTGTCTTTTCATTGTATTATCAGTTGATTTAAGGTTATTTATTAATACACCATCGTCACTTATAATATATTCTTGACTTTTTAAAATATTATCTAATCTTTGCTTATCAACAAAATTGCTCTTTGAATTTAATGTACCAACTTCATACATATCCTTTAATATTGACCACAATTCAGTTCTTACTGATTCTGGACCAGCATTAGCAATTGAAGAAAAATCAAATGTCATTTGACCCACAGTATCATGATCTGAAAAATGGGCTTTCATTTTATTAAATAATGACCTGTATAAATCTACAATACTATGTAATGAATTTTCTGAACAATCTTCACCAGCATCTTCACATAAATTCATATCACAAACTGCCTTACAATCATCTATTTTACATGCTGTGTTTCCAAAACAATTATCACAATTTATTGAACTATATTGTGATTCATCGTTATATCTACATATGTTATTGGCAGCATTATTGGCAGCATTGTTAGCAGCATTAGATTGTGTTGTAATATTGTAAAAATGTTCCATTATTACTATTATAATATAAAAATATAATTAATTTAATATCATAATTAAATATCATAATTAAATATATAAAAAAATATTTTGTAAATGTAAAATATTATTTAGTCAAAAAATATTTTGTAAATGAAAAATATTATTTAGTCAAAAAAAAAATTTAAACAAAGAAGATAACTAATTGAATAGCAATAAATAGAACAATTAAAATAATAAAAATCAAATATTGAACACGAATTTGATTTTTACTTTCCTTTGATCCAACAACATTTGCACTTGTTACTAAATTTAAATTTTTATCTTTCTTTTTAATATCTCTATTTGCTTCAATAACCTTTTCATTTTCTCTTGCTAAGTTCTCATGATCTAAATTTTTTTGTTCCATTACATCATTGTTTTCTGTAACTTGTTTAATATTATGAAATAATTTGTTCATTAAACATACCATTTGTGAATGTCTTTCAAAATCAGTTAATGTATTATTACCATTAATAGTATTATATTCTTCTTCTATTCTATTTAAATTTTCTCTTCTTAATGTAACATAATCTACATCAGATTTAGCATAAGTTCTTCCACCAACTACACAACTATTTTCATCATTTAAGTTAAACTTACTTATATCCATTTCATCAATAATTACATCACATTGTGAATCCATATTTGATATTAATTGGTAATAATTTGATGTATTTACTTGTTGTTGTTGTTGTGTTTGGAAATGTTCCATATTTTTAGGATTTACTATATTTTGAAATGATTGTCTTATCATAATACTATATTAATAGAAATTATTTAAATTTTATTATTTAAATTTTATTACCAAAATTAAAATTACTAAAAACGCAAAAGTTAATATATACATAACTATCAAAATGGCGCTAATAGTGTTATTGTTATTTTTAATACTATTTAATTTATTATCTTGAATATCTTTCATTTTTTCTAAAGTATTGTATTTTTTATTCAATTCTAATATTTCCTTTCTATATGTATCTATTTTATTATAATATTCCAATAATCTTTTGTATTGTGCCTTCTCTTTTGTTTGGTATTTTGATAATGATTTTTTTGAAACATTTTCAATAATATCTGTTATTATACCATTTAGTAATGTTAATAAAGTATAATAATCATTCCATACTTGCATTGGAACTTGTAATTCTGATGTAATATTTGTACCAAGTGGATAATTATATGGTGGTTGTAATCCTTGAATATTACCTTCAATATATATATTTTTAAAAGTATTATTTACCAAAGTTTCTACTGTATCAATAAAGTCATTATATTTCTTTTCTCTTGCATTTCTACTTGTATTAAATATTTGTTTTTCGGCAATGTTAATTTTTTTTGAATAACCATTATCATCTATTTCTGTTTTACATTTTATATATTGTTCTTCGTTAATTATATTACTAGCAAATAAATCATCACACGATGATACTAACCTTTTTGATAATTCCATTAATATATATTAATATTATTTAATTATAGATAAATCATAAGAAAATATTTACAAAAACCTATATGATAAAATTAAAATTAAAATAAAAAAAAAAAAAAAAAATTTGATACTTATGCTCTTTGTCTAAATCTTCTTCCTGATCTTGTTTTACCAGTTCTTGGACCTCTCTTTACACCCTTATTACTTCTTTGCTTTCTAACCTTCTTGGATTCTTTCTTTGGTGTTAAAGATTTCATTATTCTTTTCATTGATTTGTTAACAACACCTTTAAATCTTCTTCCTGATCTGGTTTTACCAGACATTGATCCTCTCTTTACACCCTTATTGCTTCTTTGCTTTCTAACCTTCTTTGATACACTTGGTGATCCATATTTTCTTCCACTTCTTGTTCTTCCTCCACCAACAGATAATCCGAGTTTTTTCATTTGTTCGCCAATTTGTTCTACAACGTTTGTCATTTTATAAATTAAAAGGAGAAAATAATTTAATTTTAATTTAATTTTAATTTAATTTTAATTTAATTTTAATTTAATTTTAATTTAATTTTAATTTAATTTTAATTTAATTATTTTCAGATTAGTCTTAGTATAAAATAATATTAATTAAATTAAATAAAAAATTGATTACTTAAGTTTTCCTATATATAAATATAATAATAATCAAAATGAACGAAAAAATTATTAGTCTTTTTGAAGCTTTAGCTACTCAAACAAAACAAGATGAAGGAAACTCTTTTCGTGTTAGATCCCATTACAAAGTAATAAAAATCCTTAAGTCACTTGACTTTGAAATAATTAATGTTGACCAAATTAAAGATATCAAGGGAATAGGTAAAAGCACTTTAAAACGTGTTGAAGAAATCCTAAATACAAATAATTTATCTGAAATAAAACTACAAAACAACAATCTTAATGCACTAAAAGATCTTGAAAGAATAACTGGTATAGGTCCTGTAAAAGCTAAAAAACTTTTTGAAAAAGGTATTAAATTAGAAAAAATACTTCAAGATTATAAAGATGGAACATTGGAAGAAGACTATACTAATCATCAATTGCTTGGAATAAAACATTTTCATGACCTTGAAACTAGAATACCTTATAAAGAAATATCAACTATAGATAATTTTTTAAAAAAGGAATTATTGAAATTTTCTAAAAATGTTGAACTTGAAATTTGTGGTTCTTACAGAAGAAAAGCAGAAACATCAGGAGATATTGATGTGCTATTTTATTCAAATAATGAAAATGAACATCATGAGTTTTTACCAACATTTTTAGAGCATTTAAATACAATAGGGTTTCTTGTTGACCATTTAACTTCATTGGATTCTGAAACAAAATATATGGGAATGTGTAAATATAAGAAGAATCATGTAAGAAGAATTGATATTAGGTATATTCCAAAAAACAGCCTTGGAGCTGCTAAATTATATTTTACAGGTAGTGGTGATTTTAATAAAAATATGCGTACTTATGCAAATTCACTTGGATTTACAATTAATGAATATGGTATATACAAACTAAAACCAGATAAAACCAAGGGATTAAAAATAAAAACAAATACTGAAGAAGATGTATTTAAAGTATTAAAAATTGATTATGTTGAACCTGAAAATAGATTACCAGATTTTAAATTTGAATAATGTTTATCTTTATTATGTAAAATTATTATATATATAGTATTTATTATTTTTTATAATTAAATTAATTAATGACTTTTACAGTGAAGACTTTGAATTATTTAATTATAAAAAAATAAATCCTAATTAATATTTAAAAATTGATTTAAAAATAATCTTTATCTGTATATTATAACAGTCATGTCTTTGGAAATTAAAACACTACCACTTTCCTTTTGTGGGGAGGAAGTCCAGAATATTGTAAATTCTGAAGCAAAGCAACATATTATTGATTTATTGGCAAAATATGATGTTAAATTAAATGATAAACGAGCATATATTTTGAATAACAAAAGTGTTTATTTCTTGGAAAAAACACAACATATTATTTCAATAAAATCAACTGGTACAAACTATTACCTATTCTTTACTAATATTAATAATACTAATTATTGCTTTTATATTGATAGGAAAATAAAACAAGGTTATACTTTACCTCGTATTATTTCTGTAAAATATCGATTTGATGATGTTATTTTCCAAGATACATTAATTGATGGAGAACTTATTAAAAATGATGAAAATTATTGGATGTTTCTAATTAACGATATGTTAATTTACAAGGGTCAAAAACTAGAATGTAATATTGTAAATAGATTTAATAAAATTTATGATATGCTAAAAAATCACTATATTATTGATAGAAATATTGATATTTGCCCTTTGCAAGTTAAAAAACTATTTCTTTACAATCAATATGATTACCTTATTACCCAATTTATTCCTAGTTTACCTTACAAAACTAAGGGTTTATATTTTAATACTCTTAATACAAAACATGCTAATCAACTTTATATCTTTAATGATGAAAACAAACGCGAAAATGTTATACCATATAATAAGAAGAAAAGTGATAATATAGAAAAACAACATCTTGAAAATGATAATTCTAAAAAGATTTTTAAAATTGTTAAAACAAATCAAACTGAAATCTATGACCTATATTGTAAAATGGACAATGAAGATAAACTTACAAAACATAATGTAGCTTGTGTTCCTAATTTGAAAGCAAGTAAATTTATGAAAAAATTGTTGAGTACTAATCTTCACGCTTTTGTATATTGTACATTTAACAGCAAATTTAATAAGTGGGAACCAATTAGTTCATGTCCTGAATCTTTTGGAAGTAATGATGTATCAAATAAATCTAGTATTGTTGCACTTGAAAGTTAACACTTAGAAAGTTAACACTTAGAAAGTTAACACTTAGAAAGTTAACACTTAGAAAGTTAACACTTAGAAAGTTAACACTTAGAAAGTTAACACTTAGAAAGTTAAC
>Ga0222714_10002602_pt1 | contig 18940 bp, 21 predicted proteins | sample C33_3DmetaG_FD_165048 | JGI IMG/M metagenome (GOLD analysis project Ga0222714, IMG submission 165048) | Estuarine water microbial communities from San Francisco Bay, California, United States - C33_3D | ecosystem: Environmental > Aquatic > Marine > Unclassified | place: USA: California...
CTACAGCACGCAGGGTTATGGCGGGATGTAGACCTGGGAGAGCCCTCTACGGTCCTAGATGATATTGAAAAACGCAAGGCAGAAGAGCAAGGATTGTCCGCAACCATGGACGATCGCTACCGAATTCTTGAAATGTGCGTGGATTTGGACCTGCCAGGCTTTGAAGATAGCGATAAAGATGGTCCAACAGGCATTGCTTTGCCCTATATAGTGACCATTGATAAGAGTACCAGTGAGATTTTGGCCATTAGAAGGAACTGGTACGAGGAAGATCCGCTGAAATTAAAGCGGATGCACTACACACACTACACCTATATACCCGGATTTGGGTTCTATGGGTTCGGTTTGATCCATTTAGTCGGGGGTTTTGCTAAATCAGGTACGTCTTTGATCCGCCAGTTGGTGGATGCAGGTACGTTATCGAACCTTCCTGGCGGTTTGAAGTCCCGCGGCCTACGAGTTAAGGGTGATGACACTCCAATCGCACCCGGAGAGTTCCGTGATGTAGACGTTCCATCAGGTTCTATCAGGGATAACATCCTTCCCCTACCCTATAAAGAACCAAGCCAGGTGCTTTATAGCTTATTGGGGACAATTGTCGAGGAAGGAAGGCGGTTTGCTGCAACAGCAGACATGCAAATCAGCGATTTATCGGCAAATACCCCAGTTGGTACAACGTTAGCGGTATTAGAACGTACATTAAAGGTAATGTCGGCGGTACAGGCGCGATTACATTATTCAATGCGCCAGGAGTTTAAGTTATTAGCCGCTATTATCAGAGATTATCTACCCACTGATTATAATTACGACGTAGATTCACCATTAGGACGCGCAGCTAAACAAGCTGATTATGATACGGTTGAAGTAATACCCGTATCTGATCCAAATGCTACAACATTAGCGCAGCGAGTTACTCAATATCAAGCAGTATTGCAATTAGCAGCGCAATCCCCGCAAATATATGATATGCCAGAGCTACATAAACGTATGCTCGGTGTATTGGGTATTAAAGATATTGATAAATTAATACCTGTTACTAAGGAACAAGATCCAAAAGATCCGGTTTCTGAAAATATGGATATTCTGATTATGAAACCTGTTAAAGCGTTTATATATCAGGATCACGAAGCGCATATTACTGTGCATATGGCTGCATTAAATGACCCATTATTAAGGCAGCAAATGCAACAAAACCCAATGGCTGGCCAAATGATGGCGGCTGCACAGGCTCATATTAATGAGCATTTAGCATTCTTATATCGACGCAAGATAGAAGAGCAATTAGGTGCGCCATTACCTGCGCCTAATACGGTATTGCCAGAGGACTTTGAGGTCCAGTTATCAAGGCTCACGGCGCAAGCAGCGCAGCAATTGTTGCAGCAGAACACGCAGCAAATGCAGGCTCAGCAGAATATGCAGGCGCAGCAAGACCCCGTTGTGCAGATGCAGCAAGCAGAGTTGCAGCTCAAACAGCAGAAAGAGCAGCGAGAGGCGGCTATGGATGCGGCTGAGTTGCAGTTAAAGCAGCAGGCGCAGAGCCAAAAGGTCATGTTGGAGCAGGAACGTATTAAGTCAAACGAGCGGATTAATAATCAAAACAACCAAGTCAAGATGATTGACAAGGCTGCTGAAATTCAAAGGGGTCGTGATGGAGTTCCACGAAGCACTGGGAATTGAAATAAACAAGCAGATCCGTTATGCGGAGGAACAGCTTGCACAAGGAAGTATAAAGTCGTTTGATGATTACAAATTCGTCTGCGGTCAGATTCAAGGTCTCCTGATCGCGAGACGCATAAACGAAGACCTTGCAAACCGTATGAAGGAATACGATGACTGATATGTCAGAAGTAGTAAATGAAGAAGAGCAGGCAACGCAACTACCGTCGCCCACGGGTTATCGGATGTTATGCGCATTACCAGAGGTGGAGGATAAATTCGCCAATGGTTTATTTAAACCAGACTCACTAGCAAAACTAGAAGAGTTCAGCACCGTTGTTTTATTTGTAATTAAACAAGGGCCGGATTGCTATAAGGACACAGCAAAATTTCCGACGGGCCCATGGTGCAAAGAAGGTGATTTTGTATTGGTACGTGCTTATTCAGGTACACGATTCAAGATCCACGGCAGGGAGTTTAGGTTAATTAATGACGATACTGTTGAAGGTGTTGTCGAAGATCCACGCGGTTATACCCGCGCATAAGGAGCAGTTATGGCGACAGAGAATGAAGGAAACATTGAAGTCGAAGTAGAGGGCGACAATGTTGAAATTGAGATTGAAAACGATACGCCTCCAGAGGATCGAGGTGTTAATCCAATCAAGAGCGATCCTTCTGAGATACCGGACGATGAAATCCGACAGTACTCAGACAATGTTAAGAAGCGTATTCAACAGCTTACGCACTCAAGGCATGATGAGCGCCGGGCGAAGGAAGAGGCTATCCGCGAGCGTGAAGCAGCAATTGCTTATGCAAAACAGATTGCTGATGAAAATGCCAAGTTAAAAGAGAAGCTCAGTACTGGCGAAACAACCTTAATCAAAACGATGCAGGTTGCGACGGAGAAAGAGCTTGATGAGGCTAAGCGTAAATACAAAGAAGCGCTTTATACGGGTGATGCTGACAAGATAGCAACGGCCCAAGAAGAGTTTAGTAAAGCGGTTATTAAGGCAGAAAAGGTTAAGGGATTTAAACCGGCGCAACAGGAGAATTTGCAACCTGTTGAAAATCAGCCATATAATCCACCTCAGCAGCACATTGATACTAAAGCAGAGCGCTGGAAAAACGAGAACCCATGGTTCGGTCAATCTGGTGCGGCAGGTGTTGATGATGAGATGACGTATTTTGCGATGGGCTTGCACAAGAAGTTAACGCGGGACCATGGCGATCATTACGCATCGACTGACGAGTATTACGAGCGAATTAATGCTCGCATGAGGGAAAAATTCCCAGAGTATTTTGGCAAACAGGCCGAGCCAGAAACTTATAGAAGGCCTGCTTCGGTGGTTGCCCCGGCATCTCGCAGCTCGCCACCTAAAAAACTGAAGCTGACGCAGTCTGAGGCCAACACGGCAAAACGCCTTGGTGTGCCAATTCAAGAATATGCCAAGCAGTTGGCAAAACTACGGATGGAAGGAAAGCTATGAGTCGCGAATCCCGTGAAGTACAGACCCGTGAAAACACGGAGCGTCCTAGACAGTGGAAGCCGCCCAGCTCATTGCCAGACCCTCTACCGCGTGACGGATGGAAGCATCGGTGGGTACGGACATCAGTATTAGGAAAGGACGATGCCCGCAATGTAGCCACTCGGCACCAGGATGGTTTTGAACCATGCAAGTACGAGGACTATCCAGAAGTAGCCCGAGCATTGCTCGCAACCGGACCTCAAACCGGCAATATTGAGATTGGTGGATTAATGCTGTGCCGCGCCCCTGTAGAGATGGTTGAGCAGCGTAATGGTTATTACCAGAAGCAGGCTCACGATTGGATGCAGAGTGTGGACAGTAATTTCATGCGCGAAAATGATCCAAGAATGCCGCTGTTTAATGACAGACGTTCTGAGGTCAGATTCGGTAAGAGATAACCTCATTTGGAGTAAATCAAATGGCTTACCCGACTGTTAGCAAGCCCTATGGGCTAAAGCCGATCAACTTGATCGGTGGTCAGGTCTTTGCCGGAGCTACTCGTCAACGTCGTATTGCATCTGGTGCGTCGAGCATTGGCTATGGTGACCCCGTAGCTTTTGTTAACGACGGCACGATTGCTGTTTCGACTGCAACGACCACGGCCCCGACGACAGGCTTTGCCGGTGTTTTTCTAGGATGTCAGTTTGTTTCGTCCGTTACTGGACAACCAACCTGGTCGCAATCGTGGATTAGCGGAACCTCGGTAAAGGCAAACACCTTTATCTACGCTTATGTCTGCGAAGATCCTGATCAGTTGTTCCAAGTTGCTGTAGTGTCAGGCACCACGGTTGTTTCGACGACCTCTGGCTTAACCTACACCAACATTAACAACAACGTTGCATTGGTCGCAAACACGCTCAATACAACGACTGGCGATTCTCAGCAAGGCATCTTGTTGAGCTCGGCGGATGTAACGGATTCATTGCCGTTGCGTATTGTTGATTTGGTGCCGGATACGGCATTTACCTATAGTGGCACTGTCTACTACCCAGAAGCTATTGTTAAGTTTAATATGCCTAGCATTAGCGGTTCGACGTTCTTGGGTGGACATGCTTACTACAACCCGACCGGACTGTAAGGGGAAACTTAAATGGCTATTTCACGCGCACAACTACTGAAAGAGCTTCTCCCCGGCTTGAACGCATTGTTCGGTCTGGAGTACGCTCGTTATGGCGAAGAGCACAAAGAGATCTACGAAACGGAGACCTCCGAGCGCTCGTTTGAAGAGGAAACCAAGCTGTCTGGATTCTCGGCCGCACCGGTCAAGAACGAAGGCTCTGCCATTGCTTATGACAATGCGCAGGAAGCTTGGACGGCTCGCTACACCCACGAAACAATCGCCATGGGTTTCTCGATTACCGAAGAGGCAATCGAGGACAACCTGTACGATTCGCTCAGCTCTCGTTACACCAAGGCGCTCGCACGTGCTATGAGTTACACGAAGCAGGTGAAAGCGGCAGCCGTGTTGAACAACGGTTGGGCATCTACTGTGACATACGGTGACGGCCAACCCCTGTTCTCCCTTTCGCACCCGCTGGTCTCTGGTGGCGTTAACAGCAACACACCATCTACCCAAGCTGACTTGAATGAAACTTCGTTGGAAAACGCAGTGATTCAAATCGCAGCATGGACGGATGAACGTGGTCTGTTGATTGCTGCAAAGCCACGTAAGTTGATTGTTCCTTCAAGCCTCCAGTTCGTAGCAACCCGCTTGCTAGAAACTGAGTTGCGTGTCGGCACAAACGACAACGACATCAACGCGCTTAAGAACAATGGCTCTGTACCCGAGGGTTACACCATTAACCACTGGTTGACAGACACCAACGCATGGTTCTTAACGACGGACGTTCCTAATGGACTGAAGCACTTTGTGCGGACGCCCATGCAGACTGGAATGGACGGTGACTTCGACACGGGGAACGTACGCTACAAAGCCCGCGAGCGTTACTCGTTCGGTGTTAGCGACCCACTCGGCATCTTTGGAAGCCAGGGCGCATAAGCAATCACGCTTAGAAGAAAGGGGGTTACAAACCCCCTTTTTTTATTTATACTGTTACCAACTGGGAAACCTAGCTTGTCAAACTGACCCAGCAGACGATGCACCGATTGACAAGCGACTTGTGCATAAGGAATTATCATGGCAGTTTCAACGACCCAAGCCATTTGGCGCTCTGGTGGCGGCGATCAAACGCGCACCGCTTATTGCGGCACCGGCCTCATGGTTGCCGAGTTTTACATTTCCGGCGCGTCTGCAAATAGCGTAGCCGTTCAAGTCTCATCTGCTGATAGCTCGCCGGTTATTCTTCCGGCAGGTGCTGTCGTCGTGCAGATCAATGCTTTGTGTGCTGCAACTGGTGGAACGACTCCTACGTTTGACATGGGGTGGATTGGTTATACCGATACATCTGCATCAGACGACAATGGATTAGTTGCTGCTGCTGTTGCAACGACGGGTAAGTTGGTTATCAACTTTGCCTCTGCCACCGCTGGCGATGATCTAAACACCATTATTTCTGCTACTCAGATGGTAAAAATCACTGGTGGTGGAACAACTGGTGACGCGCCAACTGGCGGTAGCATTTCGGGGCAAATTCTTTACTACGTTACCGATCCATACCTTGGCCAGCAAAACGTCTGATGATGGGGGTTTACCATGCAAACAGACGTATCAGCAGTATCGCTGGCGGCTTCAGGCGCAGTTAGTGCAACACCGACTCGCGTGCGCGGGATGGTGGTTGAGCCAGGTGCATCCGCAGGCAGCGTGATTATTAAGGACGGTGGCTCCAGTGGAACCACATTGTTCACAATAAACACAATTGCCGGCGGAGAGACATTTAATATTGTCATCCCAGCTCAGGGTGTTTGGTGCAAAACCAGCGCTTATGCCACGCTATCCAATGCCAAAGTAACGGTGTTCTATGGCTAAGTCTCCTGCATGGCAGAGGAAAGAAGGCAAGAACCCGGAGGGAGGCTTAAATGCCAAGGGCCGGGCTTCCTACAACGCAGCCAATCCTGGTAAGCCGGGTTTGAAGGCGCCTCAGCCAGAAGGCGGCTCACGTAAGAAATCTTTTTGCGCCAGGATGTCAGGCATGAAAAAGAAGCTTACGTCAGCCAAAACCGCTAACGATCCAGATAGCCGTATCAATAAATCACTAAGGAAGTGGAAGTGCTAAATGGAAACGGGCACGCTGGTTTGGAATCTAATCACTTCGTTCTTGGTGGGTTTGGTGATGTTCATGCTTAAGCAAGCATCCGATGAGCAGAAACGCATCCAGATTCTATTGAACAGAACTCGGGAGGAAATTGCCCGTGATCACATCACTCGCGCAGAAGTTCGTGCTGACATGGAAAAGATTATTGAACGCTTTGACTCAGGCTTTGCAAGACTTGAAGCAAAAATTGATGCCCTCGCTGAAAGGAAATGATGATGCAAAATGATCCCCGTAAAGGCCGTGGGCGCCATGGCGACACGAACTACAACCCTAACTACGATCTTGTACCCACCCAGAAAGAGCGTGGTGCGATGCAGCAAGAGGTAGAAGATGAGAAGCTGCGTAAGAAAGATATGCGGCCAAACCTAGGCAAGATGTTTAAAGCCGGCGGTTACGTGAAAGCTGCTGATGGTTGCGCCAAGCGTGGCAAGACCAAAGGCACCATGGTACGCATGAAATAAAAAACAGTGCCACGTGGCACTGTTTCCGGGAGTAAGCTATGAAACGCAAGGTACGTAAGTACGTCGAAGGTGGATACGGCGATGTAAGCTCAGAAGATTACGGGATGGGATCTCGTGAGGAAATGATTGAGCGCAACATTGAAGAGAATGAGCGACGGCGCCAGGTGGCGCAGGCTTCCCCGGTTAAGCCGCAAAATATTCCGTCTTCAGTGTCTACAGAAATCAATGAGCCAGGCACGGCCGGTTTTTCAAGAGCGCCATTAAAATCTGCTGCCAAGGCTCCTATAGTCACAAAAGAGCAGATGACAAAGGCGGGTTTTGATAATTTGCGCGACTATATGAATGCACAGAAGGGCCTAACACGTAGACAGGAACCACCAAAACCAGCACCAGCGCAATCAGCTAAACCTGCCGGATCCATGGGCCGTACAGCTATGGGCAAGACTGCTGAGCAAGAGATGGCTGCTATTGAAGCCGGAAAGCAAGCAAGAGGTAAGGCAGAAATAGAGCGTCTTAAGTCTGTCGATAAGCCTCTTGAGCGAGTTGCTCCAGAAGCGGCATTACTGGGTGGACCCGGCCTGAAAGCTTTACGCTCCCTTGGTTCCGGCATTGGAAGCAAAGCAGCGCAGGCAGCCAAACCAAGGGTAGAGCCAAGAATTCCGCAAGAAGTGGCTAAGCCCTCTCCAGCAAAACCTCCCGCTGATTATTACTATGGCGCCAAACAATCTAAACCTGGTGAGCTGACAACCAAAGCGCCACGTGGCGGTGACGTGGTAAAAGGAAGCGAGCCAAAGAGCGGCCAATTGGCACCTAAGAGCGGTCAGTTAGCAAGGCGCGGTAAAGAGCCTGAGCAGTTAGAGTCGCCCAAGCGCAGGTTGCCTTATGAAAAAGACATGGGTCCTGTTGAGTATGCTGCTGCGAAGAACAAGCGCAGATTGCTAGACAGGGATAGGCGAACCGACGATGTGATTGAAAGCCGCAAATCAGGCGGTAAAGTTGGATCCGCCTCTAGGCGAGCTGATGGGATTGCATCACGTGGAAAGACACGCGGGCGGTACATATGAAAGACAAAGTTGGTACAGTAATGCGTGAGTTTAAAGAGGGTAAACTTAAATCCTCTTCAGGCCAGAAAGTTACTAACCCCAAGCAAGCAATTGCGATTGGACTATCGGAGCAAAGAGCTATGAAAGGTTACAAAGCGGGCGGTGAGCCTAAAGCCATGGTTAAGAAAGAGCTTGCTTTTATGAAAGCTAAAGGCGCTCCCAAGTCCATGATCAAGCATGAGAAGGCTGAGGCCAAAGGCATGAAAGCTGGTGGTATGACCAAGATGGGCGCGGTCAAAACAGCGGCACCTAGCCGTGATGGTGTTGCATCAAAGGGCAAGACCAAGGGCAAGATGATCAAAATGGCTAAAGGCGGTTGCTACTGATAAGCAACTATGGAACTGCCCAAGATTACTGAAAACGATGCTATAGCAAAAACGGCAAGTTCCAGCGTATCAAATATCGCAGGGAAAATCGCTATTCTTGGCGATTCTCTTTCGTCTGCTTTAGGGTATGACCCAACAGGGGCGAAGCAAAGGAGTCTTGTTGATTTCCTTGGCCAAGATATAACAAACGTTAGCCGCGGTGGCATGACCACCTATGAGGCTCTTACAGGAAAAAAACCAGACGCACTATCTGGTTTGCAAGAGGCATCGGCGTTTGAGCCATTTGGCGGCACGTTTGAAACATTCTTAAATTCAGTAAAGCCAGAGACCGTTCTTTTAAGGTACGGGGCAGCAGATGCTGCTTTGTTGAGGGATCCCAAAACAACGATTACAAACATTGAAAAAATGATCCAGATGTCAAAGACGGCTGGGTCAAGTCCTGTACTTGTTGGTATACCCCCTGTAGCAAAATCTGACGACCCAAGGCACGGAGGTGTAGAAGGTAATTATTTTGATTACATGCCACCGCTTGTTGACGAAATTAACAGCGGAATGCGGGAGCTTGCATCAAAGTACGGTATTAAATACATTGATCTATCAAACATTGAAATACCGAAAGGTGGTTTGTTAGATGGCCTGCACCCAAATGTAGAAACAGGCGAGATTATTGCAAGGGAAATTAAAGACCAAATAGAAACAATAACAGGAGCCGCGTCCGCCCCTAAAACTACAAATGCTATAGCCGCAGCACCATCATCTACATCAACGCAACTCGAAGACGATAGTGACATTACTGGTGTTAAGCCAAGAGAAATATCGGATACAACAAAAAATGCAATAGATTATTTAATTGCATTAAACCCAAAACTTGGTAACGGCCTTTACTCAACGGATGGGTCTAGGCACACCAGTACGTTTGTAAAAACGTTTAAGTATGTTGACGGCAAGGCTGTTGCTGAAGACATAAAGCCAAGCGACTTTGAGTCCGGTCCTTTTATTGCCTATATCGGGCAAAAAACAGGGGGCGAAAATAGAGAGCGAGTTGCTCAGGCATACCTGGTACAAGATGGCAAATTCACGCCAATAGGCGATGCCAAGTACTACCAAGGCGCAAAAGATAACGACTTCTGGACGGATTTTTTAATCCAGGGCGTTTTGCCTATGGTGATGGCCGCGGTTCCTGGATTTGGCCAGGCTGTAGGGGCAGCTTTTGGAGCAACCGGAGCGGCAGCTACTGCACTGGGCACCGGGATTATAAATTTTGGCACTCAATTAATAGCAGGTGCTGACCCCTTAACGGCTATTAAAAATGCAGTAAAGACTGCTGGTGCCGGGTATATTGGCCAAAGTATAGGATCGATGCTTCCTGCTGAGCTACAGTCAGTGGGGCGCGTTGCAATTACACAGTTAATTGCCACAGGGAAAATCAATCTAGCATCTCTGGCTGCGGCTGCCGGTCAGCAAATTGCATCCCAAGAACTAGCAAACCAGACTGGCATGTCTATTGACACGGCAAGGTCGGTAATTGGTGCTGGTATAAACGCTCTTGGCGGGAATGAGGTTGCAGCCATTCAGATGCTTGGCAATGCTGCTGTATCTGGTGCGATTGACGCTCTTGCCAGTGACAAAGGTTTTGATCCCAAAGACAAAGCTTTATTGCAGCTTGGGGTAAGTCAAGCTATACAGTTTGCAAAGACTGGTCAGTTCAATCCATTCTCCTTAATATCACAGCTCCAAGGGCTTGGGTTTGACAAAACAACGGCCGCAAAAGTTACCGGGGAAGCTGCAAAAGAAGTCCCTCTGTCAAACACGGCAATCGGTTCTGTATCAATAGATGCCAACGGAAACCTGTATTCGGCAGACGACGATGGCAATAGGATTATGCTTACCGGCGCTTCGCCCGGCAGAACCTACACGGCCGATGAGTGGAATGGTATACAGGCTGGGCTTAATGCAGGACAGTCTCAATTCGTTAGTTCTTTATTAAGAGAAATGAATAATGGGGCGATAAGCCCCGACGATGTTAGATCTGAGCTAGGACAGGCCGGTTATTCTGCCGCTCAGATTCAAAAGATTGAAACAGCTAACCAGCAGTACATTGAGCGAGCACGTAACGCTAACCAAGCGATCGAAGATTATGCTGCGGTTGGCAGTGACGTTTCAAGAGAGTCGATAGTACAAAGACTGCAAGACTTAGGTTACTCAGCCGAAGATGCTGACAGAGTTATTGGAAACGTAGATAAGCAGGTTCTTGCAAGGAATGCTTATCCCAATGTAGCCAGAGATTTTGTTCAGGGTAACGCCACAGAAGCCCAGCTTCGTGACGCCATGGAGGCCGCGGGTATTCGTGGCGACGTGGCCAATGATCAGCTTACTTACTACCGTGCGGTAAAGGCGGGCGACGAACTTACGTCATCGGAGGCTACGCAGGCTGCTGTAGCTGGGCTCAGGCAGTGGCAGGTTATTGACCGAAAGGGTACGCAGATCTCATGGGCCCAGAACCCTGATGATGGTTCGTATTACGTCAAGGCTGCCAGAGATGGAACCGGCAAAGATATTACCGATACGTTCTTTGGCGCTACGCCACAGTCAATTGATAAGTACCGTATAGAGCAGCAACAGCAGTATGTAGATCGCTTAAGCAAGCAGCTCACTGGGACGGCAGAGAAGTTCTTTGCGCCAGGCAGCACGATGACAGAGGCTCAGGCTATCAGTTTGCTCAAGCAAAACGATGGCATGACGGACGCCATGGCGCGGCAGGTCGTTACCGGGTGGAATGACCAGAAGGCTGCTATTGGTAGAAACTCATTAGGTATTGATTCTCAAAAACAGACAACCTCACGGATGTTGTCGTTTGAAGAGTTCGAAAAAGTATTGGGTGCTGTAGGCGTTAAAGACGATCTTTTAAGTCGTTATAGATCGTATCAGTACACACAAGGCGCCTTGTACCAAGCAGGGAAGATTAAGGATGGGGAGAACCCATTACCTGGCGAGGTCATTGAGGCGCTCAACAAGGGCAAGCCTGGGGAGCCGCTACCCAGAAATGCGGTTATTGATGACATAGCCAGGACTGTCTATGAAGGCATCAAGGCTGGCGCCTCTGTGGGATCTCCGGCGCAGAACTTCATTAATTCGCTAAACGCAAACTTCCTTTCTCTGTTCCCTCGCGCAGGCGCGGGTATAGCTTCTGTTGTAACGGGTGACGCAGCGAACGATGTTGCGGTTGCTTTGCGTGGTATTGCCGAGATAGGTTCCAAGAGTTCCGACCTGCTTATGCCGGAGTTAGCGGAAGAGGCAAACAGGCAGATGGGTAGGATTTCTGCGGCGGATGGTGCCTGGAACAAGCTTGGCGCAGCATGGCAGTGGGCAACCGAAAGTCCTACAAGTTTTGCAAGCCTTGCATGGACTGCAAGTAAAGAGCTGTCCGAGGACATGATCTCGTTTGCTCTTATGGGCAAAGCGCTAAAGGCTATTGGCACAGCGCCAGGTATTGCGCTTGGTTCGGCCATGTCAGACCTGGCTTTGAATTACGGCGGTATCGCAGAAGAGAACATCGCTCAGCTTATACAAGATGGGTTAGATCCAAAGCTTGCAGCACAGCTTGCTGGACAGGGTGCCATGCCAGCCGCTTTGGCGGAAACCATTGTTGGCGGTGTCATGGGTCTTATACCCGGAGGAAAGACTGCATTACGCCAGCTAATTGCTACTCCGTATCATGGGGCTGTAGACGGGCTTGAAGAAGCGGCATCGTATGTGGCCAACCAAATTGGTATGGGCCAGAAGATCGATCTTAATGACGCGCTCACATCGTTTGTAATTGCCGGCGCCGTTGGGTCAAAGGCAAACATTCAAACCTCTGTTGCAGATCTACTATCGCCGCAGGGCCAGGGCCAGTTAATCAAAAACCTTGACGACTTGGGTTATCAGGTAGGTATTGATCCCAATCTAATACCAGCGGACGTAAAAGGTACGGTCACTTCGGTTATTGGCAACACGGCGGTTATTAGCGGACCTAACAACCAGACCTACGTTCTTGATGTATCCAATCAGAACCTTACCAAAGGTTCGGTGCTAAACATCGAGGGGTTTGATACCAAGCCAGTGCAGCTAACGACCGGCCAGATGGATTCGTTGTTATCAACGATTGACGGTGCGTATCAAAACCAAATTGGTAGGCAAGCCACATTTGACGAAATATCAAACAATATCCAAGGGGTTGTAGGTAAAAGCCAAAGTGAGCTAGAGGCTACTCTCAACCAAACGGTGGATGGGAAAAACTTTGATTTAGTTAACACGCTGTATCAAAACGCTCTTGGACGAAAGCCTACAAAAACAGAATTAGAAACTGCTCTAACCGGATTAAAAACCGGTGATCTTGATTCAACCAAAATAACTAACAATATCCAGTCCACTCAAGAATTTAAAGATTTACAGTCAGCAAGAGAAGAAGCGGACAGAAAAAAAATATCTGAAGACGCGGCTCGTGCGGTATCAATATCAATTTCCATAAGCAATTCAATTTCTATTTCAGAGGCTGCTGCCAAGGCCGAAAGAGAGGCAGCAGAACGGGCTGCGGAAGAAGCCAGGGCAGAGGCTGAACGTGTAAGCATAAGCAATTCAATTTCACTTTCAACCGCTTTAAAAGATGCTGAGGATGCAGAAAGAATAAGACGCGCCGCAGAAAGAGAGGCGGATGAGAAGGCTGTTGTTGATTGGACGGCTCCAAACGGGGAGGTATTAAAAATACCAAAACTGTGGAGCGAATACACAAATGAACAAAAAATTAACTGGTTTAATGACAACAAAATAGATGCCGAAAAATTCAAAAGTCTTGGGCTGTCAGACGCTGATATCTCTGCTTACGTTGAGTTAGGCCTAAACAGAGGCGTTTGGAAGTCTGAAGCGGAAATTGCAGAAGAGAGCGCAACCACTCCATGGACATCGCCTAACGGTACGATTATTAACATACCTGCTAAATGGGGTAACTACACACCCGAGCAAAAAATATCTTGGTTGAATTCACAAAAAATTACAGCAACATCATTTCAAAATATGGGGCTGACGGACGCAGACATTAATGCGTACGTCGAAATGGGTCTTGAGAGAGGCGGCTGGAAGAGCGAATCGGAGCTCGCTGCTCAAGCAGAAGCGGACAGGGCAAGGATTGCTGAGGACGCACGCCAAGCTGCATCTGTATCTCAATCACTTAGTCAATCAGAATCAATCAGATTAAAACAAGCGGCAGAAGCAGAGGCTGAAAGAATCAGTATCAGTGAATCTATTTCACTATCGCAAAAGCAGGCGGCAGAAGCCAAGGCAGAAGCAGATAGGATAAGCATAAGCAATTCAATCTCTTTGTCTCAAAAACTAGCGGCAGAGGCAAAGGCCGAGGCAGACAGAGTAAGCACAAGCAAATCGATATCGGAATCGATAAGCATAAGCAACAAAATTAAAGAAGACGCGGCTAAAGCTGTATCAGTATCAAATTCTATAAGCGTATCGCAGTCTATTTCCACTGCTGCTTCAATATCGGCTAGTGTTTCGCAGTCTATTTCAAACTCTATATCAACTTCTCAAAGTCTGAGCGCATCCAAATCGGTAAGCATCAGCGAATCAACGTCTTTGTCCATTCTTGACAAGCAATTCATATCCGAGCAGGCGTCGATAAGCAAATCGTTGTCGCAATCAATCTCAACAAGCCTAATCAATTCGGTATCTGCATCGAAGAGCGCATCGATATCTACCTCCGTTTCTGTTGTAGAGAGCCAAGGGCTTAGCCAATTGCGTAATACAAGCGCCAGCATCAGTGCTTCAATTTCTGCTGCTGCGAGCATTAGCCTGTCTAACTCTTTAAGCTTGAGCGCCTCAATATCTGAAGAAGCAGAAAGAGATACCAAAGAAAACATTAGCGCATCAGTATCAGCCTCTATAAGCCAGTCGGCGGCGCTAGATATATCTAGCTCTATTTCCGCATCGAAAAGCGCTTCTATTTCAGAGAAGCTTAAAAACTTGGACACAAGCCAGCGCGTATCCGTGTCCGAATCAATATCAATCAGTGAATCGTTAAGTCAGTCTGCGAGCGCATCGGTATCGCAATCAGTAAGCCAGTCCATCAGTCAAACTGTTGCTCCCACCATATCTGTAACCACATCAATAAGCCAATCGATCTCAGAGTCAATTAGCCAGACGGTCTCTGTAAGCGAGTCCATTTCAGAAACGGTAAGCCAGTCCATCACGAAACAAATTTCAGAGACGCCTAGCGAGACGATATCGATTACGTTCACGCCAACGCTTGTTATTACGACGCCGACACCGACGGTAACTGTTACGGAAACCGTGACATTTACGACGCCGCCGCCAACAATACCTTGGCCACCAACGTTGAGCTACACAGAAACGACATCGATGCCTGTTACAACAACAGAGGCACCGACAACAACTAAGCCCGTTACAACAAAGCTTGTAACCACAAAGCCGGTTACAACTCCACCGCCACCCTTTCCATTATTCATGGTTCCGGGTTATGATCAGACAAAGCGATATATTGACTATGCGCAACCCAATGTTCCGGCCCCGGAGTTTGGGCCATATGATCCGTTCAAAGCGCCAAATTACCTCCGCCCGTTACAAGACTCGGGCAACTTTGGATTAGCCGCACTTGTAGGAGCTTTTGATAATGCTAGCCAGCCGGGGAATGGGGGCAATCAGCCCAAGTAAAATGCCCAAAGCCAAGACAAAGAGGCGGCGGGATGATACAGACTTTCAGCAATTTGCTGAGGGCGGTGAGGTATGGAATAAGCCAAGGCCCAAAAGCCTCGGCAAACCAAAACCCATGAGCCCGCAAAAGAAATCTAAAGCAAAGGCTATGGCAAAAGCTGCGGGTCGACCCTATCCGAATCTCGTGGATAATATGCGGGCGGCAAGGAAATCATAATGGCCTATACCACCGGAACCACTACGTTTGATCCCAACCTCAATGAGATGGTTGAGGAGGCGTACGAGCGCTGCGGGAAAGAGTTGCGGTCTGGATATGATTTAAGGACAGCCCGGCGCTCACTAAACCTGTTAATTACCGAATGGGCAAACCGCGGAATTAATTTGTGGACGATGGAGCAGGGAGCTATACCTCTTTACGCCAATCAGATTACCTACCCGCTTCCAATAAACACAGTGGACCTGGTGGAAACTATTGTCCGTACTGGGGTAAGCCAAAATCAAACCGACATCAATATCAGTCGCATCTCGGTCAGTACATACTCAACCATCCCGAACAAGCTCGCCACCGGCCGGCCAATCCAAATTTACATCGACAGACAGGGCGGTCAAACGTATGTATTTAATGCAACGCTTGCAGCTAATATTTCATCCTCAGCTACGACAGTACCGATGTCTAGCGTCGAGGGGATACCATATGCAGGATATGCAAACATTGGTGCGGAAACAATTTATTACTACGGAACTGCAACCCAAGCTGAGAATGTGGCAACGGGTGCTTCGACTTATGCAACGCTGAACAATGTAATGCGCGGCCAGAACAACACGACGGCTGCATCGCATACATCCGGGGATGCGGTAAGTAATACGCAGTTTCCAAACGTTACGGTATGGCCGGCCCCGGATCAGGGAACGATCAGCAATCCGTACTACACGTTGGTGTATTGGCGCCTAAGAAGGATGCAGGACGCAGGCAATGGTGTGAACGTTGAAGATATTCCGTACAGATTCCAAGAGGCTATGATTGCAGGCTTAGCTTACAAGCTATCCATGAAGGTGGATGGTGGGTTGGAGCGGATGGCTATGCTCAAAGCTCAATATGATGAAGCTTGGGATCTTGCATCATCAGAGGATCGCGAGAAGGCTCCTATTAGGTTTGTGCCAAGGCAGTCATTCTTGGGTGTGAACTTCTAATGCCAAATCAGTTTGCCAGTGGTAAGTTTGCAATCGCCCAGTGCGATAGGTGCAACTTTCGCTATAAGCTTAAACAGCTTAAGCCGCTGACAATTAAGACAAAAAATGTCAATATACTGGTATGTCCAGAATGCTGGGAGCCAGATCAGCCGCAATTGCAGCTTGGCATGTATCCAGTTAACGATCCACAGGCTGTAAGAAATCCAAGGACCGATTCAAATTCTTACTATCAGTCAGGCTATAACGGTTTACAGACAAACTATACGGTAGGAACAAACCCTCTTTATACGGGTGTGCCTTTGGATGGAAGTAGGGTAATAGAGTGGGGATTTAACCCGGTAGGTGGTTCACGATCGTTTGACGCAGCCTTAACGCCCAATCACTTGGTGCCACAAGGACTTGTAAACTCAGTTACTGTCGCATAGGAGTTTGATATGAAACCGATGGAAGCACTCAAGAAGCATATGGCAAAGGGTAAAGGGGCTCATCCAGATGCAGACGTTAAGAAGTTACGCAAAGGTGGGCCTACTGGCGAGATGATGCGCAAGATGGGGCGCAACATGGCCAGGGCAAGAAACCAAGGAATGAAGTGATGGCTAAGTACTCTATGAAGCGTGGTGGCAAGGAGATTGGCCCTGCGTCGGTATATGCAGAGCCGCACACGATGGATGGGAAAAAGACCAGGGCTTCTGAGAACCCAGGATCCGGTCCAGACCATAGCAGCACCAATACGATTGCGATGAGCGTAGGCGCGTATACCAACAAGCTTGATAAGCCAATCAAGACAAATGGTATTAAAATGCGTGGTGCAGGTGCAGCGACTAAGGGCACGATGTGCCGGGGGCCGATGGCGTGAACTGGGGTGACCTGAAGACACAGATTCAGGATTACATGGAGACGACGTTCTCCACGGATAGCTTGACGGCATTTGTTACGCAAGCAGAAGAGCGTATTTACAATGCGGTCCAATTCGCCAGTCTGAGAAAGAATGTCACCGGCCAGTGTAGTGCTAACAATAGGTACTTACAGGCCCCAACTGATTTCTTGGCCCCATACTCTATGGCAGTCATAGACCCGTCCGGCGCTTATCATTACTTGCTTAACAAAGACGTGACTTTCATAAGAGAGTCTTTCCCGATTCCGACTGGGGTGGGGAATACGGGGCGACCATATTGCTATGCGCTATTTGGCCCTGACTATCCAAATGCGCCAAATAAGCTTGTGTTTATTCTTGGCCCAACACCAGATATTTCATACTCCATAGAATTGCATTACTTCTACTATCCGACGTCAATTACATCTGGCAATGTAGATGCAACAACAACTTGGCTAAGCGATAATTTTGATACAGTGCTGTTATATGGCGCATTGATTGAGGCGGCTACATTCATGAAGGCTGAGCCCGATCAAATAGCCAATATCAACAACAAGTACAAAGAGACATTGGTACTTGCCAAGCGTCTTGGTGATGGTCTTGAGCGCCAGGATCAATACCGCAAGGGCCAGGTACAGGATAAGGTTGTGTAATGGCGATTGTGCAAACCATGTGTACAAGCTTCAAGGCGGAGGTTGCGCAGGGGCTGCACAATTTTACGAGGAGCACAGGAAATGTTTTCAAGCTCGCCTTGTACGTCGCAACTGCCAATCTCGGTGCAGATACCCAAACCTACACCGCGCAAGGTGAAGCCAGTGGAGCCAATTATTCGGCAGGCGGCCTTGCACTCACAAACATCACGCCCCTTTCAGCAAGTCTTACAGGATATTGGTCGTTTGACGACCTAACATTCAGCAATGTAACGTTGACATGTGCTGGCGCTCTGATTTACAACTCAACAAATGGAAATCGGGCGGTTTGTGTTTTAAACTTCGGTTCTACGGTAACAAAAACCGGTCAAGATTTGACCATAACTTTCCCGCCCATGGGCGCCACTGATTCAATATTAAGGATTGCATGATGGAAAATAGCAGAGTTAAAGATATTTATACAGGCGGATTGGTAGCTCGCCCCACTGAGGAAAACGTTGCACTAGCTAGTGGCATTTATTTATTTGAATGCTATGACAAAGACGGTAATTTGAAGTGGAAAGATCAGGCCAAAAACACAGTTGTTTCGACAGGCCTTCAATTCATGGCTAACAGCCTTGATGCAGTAACAACGATTTCCTTGTGGTATATCGGACTCAAAGATTCAGGGGTAGTGGCTGCTTCAAACACTATGGCTACAGGTTCGCGGGCTTGGTCAGAAAACGTGACGTATAGCGATGCAACGAGGCCGGTAGCTAACTTTGCTGCTGCAACGACAGCTTCCCCATCCGTTGTTACTAACTCGGCTAACAAAGCGGTGTTTAATATCAATGGCACAACCACAGTTTATGGGGCCTTCTTGACAAGTGATAGCACAAAAAGCGGGACGACCGGCACACTGTTTTCTGCGGGTGACTTTTCGTCGTCGCGGGCTGTAGTGAACGGGGACACGCTTCAGGTAACGTACCAGTTCAGCTTGTCGGCATGATATGGCTTTTGTCGTCGCAGATCGTGTACAGGAAACTACGACCAGCACTGGCACGGGGACAATAACCCTAGCTGGTGCTGCAACTGGGTTTCAATCGTTTTCCGCCATTGGGGACGGGAACACTACTTTTTACACTATCGCAGACCAATCCGGTTCCAACTGGGAAGTTGGGATAGGGACGTACACAGCCTCTGGGACAACGCTCAGTAGGACGACGGTACTATCATCGAGTAACT
>Ga0222714_10002604_pt1 | contig 18938 bp, 23 predicted proteins | sample C33_3DmetaG_FD_165048 | JGI IMG/M metagenome (GOLD analysis project Ga0222714, IMG submission 165048) | Estuarine water microbial communities from San Francisco Bay, California, United States - C33_3D | ecosystem: Environmental > Aquatic > Marine > Unclassified | place: USA: California...
GCGCGTTCTGCGACTGGCCTATGCTGCGGCGGAGTTTGACGCCGGCGCCGTCGGAGGTTTCCATGGCGCGGATCACCTGCTGGAGGTTGCGCGGGGTCATGTCAAATTTATCAATATAATCAAATAGTTGAATAACATCAGAAGAGCGACCTGACGATGCCGCCATCGACCCGCTGCGCCGCACCGTTGACAGCTGCGGCGCGCGGCGAGCACAGGAACAACACCTGCGCCGCGATTTCCTCCGGCGTCGCCCAGCGCTGCAGCAATGAGGACTGGCCGGGGCCGTCGAAATAGGCGCTGCGCATCTCTTCGACCGTCTTGCCCTCGTTAGGTGCGATCTTCGCCAGAAAAGTTTCCACTCCCTCGGACCAGGTCGGCGCCACCAGCACGCTGTTGACCGTGACGCCGGTGCCACGCGTGTTTTCCGCCAGTCCGCGCGCCAGCGACACCTGCGCGGTCTTGGTCATCGCGTAATGCAGCATCTCGGGATGGGGCTTGACGCTCTGCTCGCTGGCGATGAACACCACGCGGCCCCAGTTGCGCTCGAGCATGCCGCCGAACAGCGCGCGCGTCAGCCGCACCCCGCTCATCACGTTCAGCTCGAACATCTCCAGCCAGTCGCGGTCGGAAATGTCCGCGAACGGCTTCACCTCGAAATAACCGACGTTGTTGACCAGGATATCCACTGCGCCGATGCGCGCCGCGGCGGAGATCAGTTCCTGCGCGCCTTCCGCAGTGGCGAGGTCGGCGGCGATGCCATGCGCTTCGCCGCGCGCGGACAGCGCCTGCGCCGTGGCGGCGACCGCCTGTTGATTACGGCCGTTGATGATGACCCGCGCCCCTTCGTCCACCAGCGCCTGCGCGATCGCGCGCCCTATGCCCTGCGTCGAACCGCTGACCAGCGCCAGCTTGCCGTTCAATCCGAGATCCATGGAGAAGCCCCGTGTATGCAGCCCGTCATTGCCGCGCATGACGTTTTATCACGCTTTGACCGCAAAAAAACGCGGGCCGCATGGCGGCCCGCGTTCCCGGACTGTGATGACGCTTACATGCGGCCCAGATCGTCGATGGCATCCACCACCATCGCCGTGCCGACCGCAATCAGCAGGATGTCCGCGGCCACGCGCACGTACTTGTGTCCGGCAGGCGGCGTGCCCAGCTCAACGACCAGCCGCGACGGCAGGTCATGGTAGATCACGTCGCGCGGCAGCGGCCGGCCGACGTGCCATTTCTTGGCCTGCCCCGGCGGCATGCAACCGTTGTTTTTCTTCGCCAGGCCCGGCGGGCAACGACCGCCGCGAAACTCCTGCACGTAATAACTGCGCACGGCCTGGTGCCGGCGATCGTCGAAATACTTGCCGCCGCCTGCCCGCGGTCCGCCGTCATTGCCGCGTTCCGCATGCGGCTTGCCCTTGCCGCCGCCTGCCCAGGACGGTTTGTCTGCGTAAACCGGTGCAACCCACAGCACACCGGCGATGAACAATGCCAAAACCCGACCCAGCAATTTCATTTCGTTCTTCATGTTATGACCTCTCTTGAAACGGAACATGCATCACCTGCCGGCCGGATGGCCGCTGCAGCCGATACCAGGATTGGATCGTATGCAGAAGCACAGGTTCCATCAGTGAAATACCTCACATCCCGACCCATGCTACGCGCAACACCGTGCAATGGGTCACAACCCTTTGGTAACAGTTTGTAAGCGCGCCGCCTCAGCGCGCGTGTACCGTGATTTGCGGATTGAGGAAATTGCGCGGATCGTACACCTCGCCGCGCAGCCAGCTGATGATGTTGTTGGCGGCGATGGTTCCCATACGCACCATCGCGCCGGTGGTGGCCGCGGCGACGTGCGGCGTGACGATCACGTTGGGCAGCGCAAACAGCGGATTTGCCGGATCCGGAGGTTCGACGGCAAAGGTGTCGAGTCCGGCGCCGCCGAGCCTGCCTTCCTGCAGGGCGCGCACCAGCGCTGCTTCGTCGATCACCGGGCCGCGCGCGGTGTTGATCAGCAGCGCGTCCGGTTTCATGCGCGCAAGCTGCGCGGCGCCGATCAGCCCGCGGGTTTTATCGGTCAGCGGACAATGCAGGCTGACGATGTCGGAATCCCCGAGCAGCCTGTCGAAATCGGGCTCATAACGCATGCCCTCGGGCGGCGTAATCGCGGTGCGGCTGTGGATCACCACCTTCGCGCCGCAGGTCTGCGCCAGCCGCGCGGTGCGTTCGCCGATCTGGCCGTAACCGACGATGCCCACCGTGCGCGAACTGAAATCGCGGGTAAAACGGTTCAGGTCCCGCCATGCCCCGCTGCGCGCGTCGCGTTCGTATTTCGGCAGCTCGCGCGACAGCGCCAGCATCAGCGCCAGCGCATGTTCGGCCACCGCATCGGCATTGGCGCCGTTGGCCACCATCACCGCGATGCCGCGGCAGGTCGCTGCCGCGATGTCGACAGAATCGACGCCGGCGCCGTGTTTGGCGATGATCTTCAGCCCTGGCGCAGCGTTCAGCACGCGTTCATTCAGCGGCGGCGAGCCGCGAAGCAGCACCGCGGCGATGGGCTCGCGCGCAGACGCCGCGATCAGCGCATCCTCGTCGATTTTTCCCGGCATGAACACCAGTTCGGTGCCGCCGTCGCGCAGCAAACCTTGCGCCAGGTCCGACACCGTCGCCGCAGTCACCAGCACTTTTGCCTTGGCCACTCACGTCCCTCCGCCGAATGCAAACGAGCGGATTATCCCATTCCCGCCGCCCGGAATCCGCACCTGCGCCCCGGAACGGGGCACCCCGAGCCGAAAAATTTATCCGAAAAGGGTTTCCCTGCGACAGCTTGCGCCACTAGAATGGATGTGTCGAAGATGCGCATACAACAATCCGCACGCGACATTTCCGTTTTTGAACTGGAGGAAAAACCAATGCAACGCACCCTGTTCGTGCTTCTGGGACTGCTGGCAACCGTGTTCGTGGGTAACGCGATTGCCCAGCAATATCCCGCCCGTCCGATCCGCCTGATCGTGCCGTTCCCGCCCGGCGGCAATGTCGACGTCTTCGCCCGCGTGCTCTACCGCCAGGTCGAGGCTGTCATCGGCACCAACTTCGTCATCGACAACCGCGGCGGCGCCAACGGCATCATCGGCGCCGACGTGGTCAAGAACGCGACGCCCGACGGCTACACCGTGCTCAACACCTCGTTCGCATTCGCCGTCAATCCGGCAATCATCAAAAAAATGCCTTTCGACATCGTCAGGGACTTCACTCCTGTCACCAACGTCGCGACCGGGCTCGGTTACCTCGTGGTGGTCAATCCCAAGGTGCCGGTCAAAAACATCGCTGAACTGATCGCCCTCGCCAAAAAAGGAAAAGTGCGCTACAGCACCGCCGGTATCGGCAACGGCCAGCACCTGGCGGGTTCGCTGTTCAACACCATGGCCAAGGTCGACATGCTGCACGTGCCGTACAAGGGCGGCGGCCCGGCGGCTGCGGCGGCAATCGGCGGCGAAGTGCAGGTGCACTTCCCGGCGGGGTCCGTGGGCGTGCCGCATCACAAGGCCGGGCGCCTGCGCGCCATCGCCTTCACCGGCGCCAAACGCCTGTCCTCGCTGCCGGACATCCCGACCGTCGGCGAAACCGTGAAAGGTTACGTCTCCGACGCCGGCTGGCACGGCGTGTTCGGCCCGGCCGGCATGCCGGCCGCCGCGGCGAAAACACTGCAGCAGGCGATCCACAAGGCGCTGCAGGATCCGAAAGTGCGCGCGCATTTCGTCGACAACGGCTACGAGCCGGACGGCGATCCGCCGGACGTGTGGGCCAAGAAGTTCCGCGCCGACGTCAAACGCTTCGCCTCACTCGCCAAGGCGGCGGGCATACAACCGCGGTAAAACGCGGACCGTCCGCAGTGCGCCCACGCACTGCGGACCCCGCTCACCGGAATAATCGTCGTTCCTCCGCTGTTGGCCGGCATCGGTGAACGGCCACTGCTGTCGCAAGGCTGCGACAGCTTGCAGGCCGCACCCGGACCCGTCACCATGGCTGATCACCGAAGGCCGGAGGCCGCATGCGCATCACCTCGCTGATTCCATCATTGCTGCTGTGCGCCGGCATCCTGGCCGGCGCCACGACCGCAACCGCCGCGCAGAGTTTCCGCGAACTCGACCGGCCGCTGCCGATGCCCGCATTCCAGCTGCCCGGCCTCGACGGGAGGGGCGGCAGCGACGCCGACCTGCGCAACAAGGTCACCATCATCCGCTTCTGGGCCTCGTGGTGAAGCACCTGCGTCTCTGACATGCCTTCCGTGCAGAGGGCACATGACGAACTGAAAAAGGACGGCATCCAGGTCATCACCGTCTCCATCGACGGCGGCGGCGAGTCCGCCGTCCGCCCTGTGTTCGCCCGCGGCGGCTACACCCTGCCGGCGCTGATCGATACCGACATGAACGTCGCGCGCGGCTTCGGCGTGCGCAGCATCCCGTACACGGTGATCGTCGACACCCGCGGCATGATCACCGCGCGCGGCTACGGCCACGCCGACCTGGACGGCAGGAAACTGCGCGGCTACGTGCGCAACCTCGCCGCGCGCAAGTAGGTTTTCCGCAAACGCAGCACAACCCGGGAGATGCCATCATGCAGATGCTGAACCGCTGGATCGCCGCCGCGCTGGTCGGCGGTATGCTGTGCGCGGGCGCCGCGCAGGCGCAGACCCTCAAGGAAGGCGACAAGGCGCCCCCGTTCTCGGTGATGTCCAGCACCGGCAAGCCGGTCGCACTGGCCGATTTCGCCGGCGAAAAGGCCGTGGTGCTGTTTTTCTACATCGCCGCCTTCACCGGCACGTGAACGACCGAAGTCTTGGCCTTCCAGCTTGATCTTCCCAAGTTCGAGGCCGCCAACGCCCAGGTCCTGGGCGTCAGTGTGGATTTCAACGCCGCCAACCAGGCGTTCGCCGAAAAAATCGGCGTGAAGTACCCGCTGCTGAGCGACACGCGCCGCGTGATGACGCGCGCCTACGGCGTGCTGAGTGACAACCCGGCGCATGCCAGTGATGCCAAACGCATCGCCGGCTACCTGCGCGCCAAGCGCGCCTGGTTCGTTATCGACAAGGCCGGCATCATCCGCTACGCCAAGGTCGAGGATCCGCGCGGGCTGGTGCCCAACGACGAAATACTTGAGGTGGTGAACAAATACCGCTGAACCGCACGCCCACAAAAATATAATCAATAATTTATATTGATTCCCGGCGGAACATTCAAATGCCGGTGCGGCTGACGTACTGGTTTGCGCGTTCCTTGAACGCTTTCGCCGCGAGGAACAGCCCGCCGTCGGCGCCGTCGATAAAATGCAGGTGGCGGCCGGAGTAGTCGAATACCAGGCAGGTCATGTGCGCGCGGTCGGCGACATGCAGGCCTTAGAGCAGATTGCGTGATTTGAACTGCTGCTGCAGCCAGGCATCGAGCGCCAGCCGCTGTTCCGGCGTACCCGAGAGGATCTGGCGGTAGACGTCGGAGAATTTGCGCACGTCGGAATTGCGCGCGAGCGTCGCCTTGTAGAGGCTCCAGTCGGTTTCCTCGGTCTTGATGCCGAAGCGCATCAGAAACCGGCCCAGCAGCACAATCGCGCGTGTGCGCATCAGCCGCCGCCAGCGGTCAAAGCCGCCGGCCTTGCCGGTACGCACGCCGAGTTCGTCAGCGAGCAGATCCGCCTTCAGTGTCATCGCCAGCTCCGGCACCGCTACCGGGTGGCAGGCATCATCGTCGCCGTAAACCTCGCGCACCTTGGTGATCACGTTGCGGTACACCGCCGCCGCGCGTTCGGGTTCGTAATGCAGCGCCAGCACCATCAGGCTGACGGTCTCGCCGTGGCGGCTGGGAATGTCCTCCCAGCGACACTCGAATCCGTCAAAGCTGCCTTTCGGTTCGACACTGCCGGGAGCTATGGCGTAGTGCGCTTCCGTCGCGGGGTCCTTGATCAGGCTGTCGGCATAGGCAATGCCGCCCCCGGAGAAGACTGCCTGCACGTAATGCTCGGACACCCGGTAACGCGCCACCTGCACCGAGAACCCCGCGGCGCGGAGATCAGGCACCGGCACCGTGGCGATGCGCAGGTCGAGGCCGAAGGCGTCGCGCGCCACCTCCCGCGTTTTGGCCAGCGCCGCGCGGGTCGGCTCAAGCAGGCGCTGCGGCACGCAGATGAGGCTGCCATCGCCCTCGAAACTGAACGGCACCTCGACCCCGCCGGCGGCATTGAGCACCGCGGTGATCGCCGCGGCGCCGATCGAATTGACGTTGCGGTACTTGCCGTCAGCGACGGCCGCCGTCGAATTGCGCACGTCGCACAGCGCGACATGCCAGTCGTCGGGCAGCGCGGCATAACTCTCCGCATGCGTGATCGCCGCGAAATCGGTGATGACCGGCAGGTCGGTATAGAACGACAGCGTCGGCATCAGTTGCGCCGGAGTCAGGGGACGGGATCAGGCCCCGGCCGCCGCCTCAGGATTCCACTGCCCCTTGCGCATGCGGGTGATGGTGATGCTGGCGAACACGCCTTTCTGCGTGAACGGGTCACCATCGGAGAATTTCTTCGCCTCGGCCCGGCTGTTGACGTTGACGATGAACAGGCTGCCGATCGCCGTCGTACCTTCGTCGTTCTGGGTCGCGCCGGCCAGCACCAGGATGTGTTTCTGGCTGCCGAGGTAATCACGGTGCGGCTGCAGCACCGAATCGCGGATCGCGGCGGTGTCCGGCTTGTCGACGCAGGAAATGGCCCAGAGCATGGTGCGGCTCCTCAATGTGGACTGGATCGGGATGCGCAGCCTGTGATCAACAGCGCAAAAGAGGGCTTATGATATGGCATTTTTCGCGAACGCCCGCACGGAGGAACCCCATGACACTCGCCTACAACCCCGTCAACCTGTTCGCCGTCAAGGTTTCGGAGATCGAATACCGCAACACCGGCAAACGCAAACTGATTGCGCGCATCTACCAGCCGCAGGGCACAGGCCCGTTTCCGGTGCTGGTCGACCTGCACGGCGGCGCATGGTCGCGCAAGGACCGTTACGCCAACGAACCGATGGCGCGCGCCATCGCCGCTGCCGGCATGCTGGTGGTGTCGCCCGACCTGCGGCTGTCCGAAGAAGCGCCGTATCCGGCCTGCGTGCAGGACGCGCATTACGCGATCCGCTGGGTCAAGCACCAGGCCAAGGGCTGGAACGGCGACGCCGCCACGCTCGGCGTGCTCGGCAGCTCCAGCGGCGGCCATGTCGCGCAACTGCTCGGCATGAAACCGCGCGACCCGCTTTACGCCGCGATCCCGCTCACCGAAGCCCCGCAGCTCGACGCCGCGGTCGCCTACGTCGCCACGCGTTCGCCGATCAGTGACCCGGTGGCGCGCCGCGCCCAGGCCGAACGCAAGGGCAACAAGGAAATGATGAAAAAATCCGACACCTTCTTCGCCCCGGCCAACGCCATCCATGAAGGCAATCCGCAGGAAATCCTCGAGCGCAAGGAAAAGGTGGTGATGCCGCCCATGCTGATCATGCAGGGCGGCGAGGACGACAACGTAATCCCGCCGATCCAGGAAAAATTCGCGGCAACCTATCGCGCCTCAGGTGGCGACTGCCAGCTCGAGATTTTCGCGGGCTGCGAACACGAGTGGACGGCAACGCCGGGACCCGACGCCGACCGTTCGCACCAGATGGTGATGGCCTTCATCGCCAAACAGCTGCGCGCGCTGCAGAAAGCGGCCTGATTTCGCGGCTGTCCCGGACAAACCCCGCTGCGGCGGGGTTTTTTCATTGGCATGTTCGGCGCAGGGTGTGGACCCGCGCTGGCCGCGCACACCCGCTTGCGTTTAGCATACGCACCTTTCACCGCAACCCCGCACACCGGAGCAGCCCATGAACAAACCACCCGCCAAAACCGTCAGCGGCGCCCGCGCCCTCGTCGACGGCCTGCTGCGCGAAGGCATAGACCACGTCTTCGGCATACCCGGCACGCAGAACCTCGCCATCCTCGACGAACTGCGCGTAACGCCGCAGATCCGCTTCATCCTCACCCGCCACGAGCAGGGTGCCGCATTCATGGCCTACGGTTTCGCGCGCGCCGCCAACAAACCCTCGGTGGTCACCGTCACCGAAGGCCCCGGCGTCACCAACATCGTCACCGCCACCGCCGCCGCGTTCAAGGGCAACGTGCCGGTGATCAGCATCACCGGCGTGCAGGAAAGCGTCATGCGCGAACGCGACGCCACCCAGGACATGGACCAGATTCCGTTCATGCGCCCGATCACCAAGTGGGCCTACAGCATTCCCTATCCCGAAAAGATCCAGGAAGCCGTGCGCAAGGCCTTCCGCGTGGCGCTTACCGAGCCACAGGGCCCGACGCACATCGAATCCGCCAGCGAAGTGCTGCTGCAGCAGGTAGCCGCCGAAACCACCGCACCCGCAGCCTACCGCAGCACCGTGCCGGCGGTATGCGACCCGGCGCAGATCGACGCCGCGTGGGCACTGATCAGCAAAGCCGAACGCCCGCTGTTCGTGATCGGCCGCGGCGTGATGAAGGAACAGGCAGTGGCGGCGATGCAGAAACTCGCCGAAGCGACCGGCATCCCCGCCGCCGCGCTGCAGTACTCGCCCGACGCCTTCCCGGCTTCGCACCCGCTGGCGCTGGGTCCGCTGGGCCGCAACGGTTTTTCCAGCGCCAACCGCGCTGCGCCCCAGTCCGACGTGATCATCGCCGTCGGTGCGCACTTCGACGTGTTCTCGACGATGTACAAGTACGGCATCTTCAGCGAGAACGCGAAGATCATTCACCAGACCTCGGCGCCGGGCCAGATCGGCATCGTGTTCCCGGTGACGCTGGGCGTCGCCGGTTCGGCAACCAGCTTCATCATGGGCCTTGCCGAACGCGCAGCAAAAAACAAGCCACGCAAATCCTGGTTCGACGTCGCCGGCGCGCGCAGCGCATATGAAGCCGAGATCAACGGCATCCTGCGCCCCGAGGCCGAGCCGATACAGCCACAGTACGTCGCGCACATGATCCGCAAGGTATTGCCCAAGGACGGCATCCTCGTCGTCGATGCGGGCAACGGCGGCAAACACGTGCGCAGCTATTTCAAAAGCTACGAACCCGACACCTTCATGTGCATAGACGACTGGGCCTCGGTCGGCGGATCGCTGCCGATCGCGATGGGCGCCAAGCTCGCCCGTCCCGACCGCCCGGTGCTGTGCGCCTCCGGCGACATGGGCGCAATGTGCAACATCGGCGAACTGGAGACCGCGGTGCGCGAAAACATCGCCGTGGTCTACGTCGTGTTCAACGACCAGGGCCTGGGCAACGAACGCGCGTTCCAGAACGAGCACTTCGGCGGCCGCTACTTCGCCGTCGATTACAAAAACCCGGACTTCGGAGCGCTGGCGAAAGTATTCGGCGCGCACGGTGAACACGTCACCCGCCCCGGCGACCTCGAAGGCGCAATCCAGCGCGCACTGGCCAGCGGCAAGCCGGCGATCGTCGACGTGATGATCGACCAGAACATGCTGGCGCCGGTGGTGCACAGGACATAACACGAAGACGGCTTGCGCCGCGGCCCCTACGTCGCAGCCCGAATCCGGATGTTGGAGCCTCCGCGTCGCCCGGCGGCGCTTACAACGCCGCGCTTCCGCGGCAATGTGCAAGGGCATCGCCGGCCACATACCGGACTTTTCGTCCCTGCCGGCTTGCCCTCACGCCCAAGCTGGCGTAATAGTCGGTGCGCACCACGACAAAACCTCGCACCCCGACCGCCCTGAAGATGGCCGCATCCGACCACACGCGCATCACCCCAAAATCCTGGCTGCTGCTCATCGCCGCCGTGCTGCTGCTGGCGTGGATGGCACACTGGGCGTGGATGCGCTGGACCCACGTCTACATCGACGACGCGCGCATCGACGGTGAAATCATCACGCTGTCGAGCCGCGCCGCGGGCTGGATCACCGAACTGCCGGTGATCCAGGGCGACGCGGTGAAAAAAGGCGACCTGCTGTTCAGAATCGACGACCGCGACTCGCAGCTGCAGCGTGCGGCGCTGGTCGCCCGCCTCGACGCGATCGAAAACCAGATGGCCGTGGTGCGCACGCGCAGCGGCCAGGTTGACCAGGAAACCCAAGGCAGGTTCCAGAGCGAAACCAGCCGCCTGGCCGCCGCCGAAGCGGAAGCTGCGGCGCGCAACGCCGAAATGAAACAGGCGCGCGAAGACTACGAACGCGCACGCGACCTCGCCTCGCGCAAATGGCTGTCACCGCAGGCGATGGAACGCGCGCGCACCGCGTGGCAGCAGGCGCAGGAAAACCACCGCAAGGCGCTCGCCGACATCGCCGCGGTGCGCGGCACGCTGTCCGCGGCAGGCGGCAGCCGGCGCGAACTGCAGGTGATGCAGCGCCAGCTCGCCGTGCTCGAAAACCAGGCCGAGGAAATCCGCGCCGAGATCCGCCGTCGCGACGTCGACCTCGCCGACCGCACCGTCACCAGCCCGGGCGACGGCCGCATCGTGATGACCTTCGTGCGCAAGGGTGAACACGTATCCAGCGGGCAGCGCATCCTGATGTTCCACGATCCCGATGACATCTGGATAGACGCCAACGTCAAGGAAACCGACATCGCGCGGCTGAAGCCGGGCATGAAAGCCGAGATCACCGTCGATGCCTATCCCGGCCGGGTGTTCGAGGGGGAAGTCTTCCGCATCGGCCGCGCCGCCACCAGCAAGTTCGCGCTGCTGCCCGACCCCAACCCCAGCGGCAACTTCACCAAGATCACCCAGCGCCTGCCGCTGCGCATCCGCCTCGAGAAAAAGGATCCGCTGCTGCGCCCCGGAATGATGGTCGAGGTGCACATTGCGACCAACCGCAACGACTGAGGAGCTGTTCGCGCGCTACGGCCCGGCCTACCGCTGGTACGCCACGGCCACGGTGATGCTGGGCACGATCTCCGCGGTACTCACCACCACCAGCGTCAACGTCGCGATACCCGACATCATGGGCGCCTTCGGCATCGGCCAGGACCGCGCGCAGTGGCTGTCCACCGGCACGCTGGCGGCAATGACCGTGGGCATGCTGCTCAATGCCTGGCTGATGAACAATTTCGGCCAGCGCAACACCTTCATCGGCGCGCTCGCGGTGTTCATAGTCGCGCTGCTGCTCGCCGGCATCGCCCCCAATGAAAACGTGCTGATTCTCGCGCGCATCGTGCAGGGCGCGGTCGCCGGGCTGCTGCAGCCGCTGGCAATGTACACACTGTTCCGCGTGTTCCCGCCCGACCAGCGCGGCGCGGCGATGGGATTTTTCGGCATGAGCGTGATTCTCGGCCCGGCGATCGGGCCGACGCTGGGCGGCATCCTCATCGACTGGTTCAACTGGCGCTTCATCTTCTTCGTGCCCATGGGCATCACCGCGCTGGCGATGCTGATCGGCGGCGTTTTCCTGCCCGGGCGGGAGGAGGAAAAACGCCGCGTGCGTTTCGACGTCCCCGGCTTCGTGCTGCTGTCGGTGGCCATCGCCACCGCGCTCACCGCGCTGTCCAACGGCCAGCGCGAAGGCTGGCAGTCGGATTACGTGCTCACCCTGTTCCTGGTCTCGCTCGCCAGCGGCGGTGCCTTCGTCGCCTGGTCGCTGCGCACCGACGCCCCGCTGGTCGACCTCAGGGTGTTTGCCAACCCGCAGTTCACCGCCGCCGCCGCGGTGGCTGTGATCTACGGCGCCGGCATTTTCGGTTCGACCTACCTGGTGCCGCTGTTCGTGCAGACCGTGCAGCACGCCACCCCGCTCGCCGCCGGCCTGCTGCTGATGCCCGCGGGACTGGTGATGGGCCTGCTGATGCCGCTGGGCGGCTACATGAGCGATCGCATGTCACCCACCGTTCTGATCATGTCCGGCCTGCTGTTCTTCGCAGTGTCCGCGTTCTGGCTCGCCGGCGTCGACGCCAACATGCCGTTCTGGACCATCGCCTTCAGCGTGGTGCTGTCGCGCATCGGACTCGCGCTGATCAAGCCCGCGCTCAACGTCACCGCACTGCGCGCGCTCGGCCCTGAACAGTTGAGCCAGGGCGCGGGCATGATCAACTTCACCCGCCAGATCGGCGGCGCCTTCGGCGTCAACCTGCTCTCGGTGATGCTCGACCGCCGCACCTTTTTCCACAGCGACACGCTGACCGCGATGCAGACTGCAGCCAACTCGGCCACCCTCGAACTGCTGCGCACCATGGAAACGCTGCTCGCGCGCGCCGGCGTGCCCGACGAGCTGCAGGGCGCCGGCGCGCTGCATTTCCTCGGCAAGGTGATCCACGCCCAGGCTTACACCATGGGCTTCCGCGACAGCTTCATGCTGGTCGGCGTGGTTTACGTGCTGGCGATGGTGCCGGCATGGATCATGGCGCGCACCGTGAAGCGAAAGGACGCCGCCAGAAAGACCGTGCTGGCTGACTGAGCGCTGCTATTCCGGGCGGATGCCGCCCTTGCGGATCAGCGCTTCGAAGCGCAGGTATTCCCCCTGCATGTGGCGCATGAAGCCGTCGGGCGTGCCTTCCGGGGTCGATTCCGCGCCCTGCAGCAGGAAACTCTTGCGCAGTCCCGGCTTGCGCAGCGCGTTCACGATGTCGCCGTGCAGCTGTTCGACCACGCGCCGCGGCGTGCCGCGCGGCGCGACGATGCCCGACCAACTGTCGAACTGCGCGTCGGGCAGTCCGAGTTCGGCGATCGCCGGCACCGCGGGCAGCACCGTGCTGCGCGAAGGCGTCATCACCGCCAGCGCGCGCAGCCGGCCGTCGCGCACCGGCCCGATCACCGTCGGCAGCGTCAGCACCGCGTAGTGCACACGGCCCAGCCCCATCTCGACAAAGGTGCTGGTCACCGCGGTGAACGGCACGTGCACCGCCTCGATGCCCAGCGCGCGCGAAAAAATCTCTCCGGCGAGGTGCGAGGCCGAACCGATGCCCAGCGAGGCATAGTTGAGTTCACCGGGACGCACCCGCGCGTGCCTGACAAAATCGCGCGCGGTGGGCGTGGACATGTCGGGCGCCACCGCCAGCACGTTGGTGATCGAAGCGACGTGGGCGACGCCGGAGATGTCGGCCAGCGCCCGGTACGGCGGCGCATCGCGCAGCAGCGCGGTGATCAGCCGCGTGACGCCGACCATGCCCAGCGTGTAACCGTCGGCGGTGGCGCGCGACACCAGCGTGTTGCCGATCAGGCCGCCGGCGCCGGGCCGGCTGTCGATGACCACGCGCTGGCCGTAGAAGGTTTCGAGATTCTCGCCCAGCGTGCGCGCGAAAATTTCATCGGCGGATCCGGGCGAGGCGGCGACGATGACGCGGATAGGGCGCAGCGGATAATCCGCGGGCCCCGCCACCGGCTGCGCGCGGGCGGCGCCGACCGCCGGCAGGGATGCCAGCACACACGCGCAGACCAAGACCCGCAGCATCCGGGCCGGCAGGGCATGCCGTAATGTGGTTTTGTCCATGGTCGCGCCAGCCGCGTCACGATAACGCGCGTGACCCGGGACATCAAGCGCGGACGCCCGCAGGCGCCGCGCATGATGCGGACTTCAGCCGCGCACGTGTTTGTTGAAGAACTCCAGCGTACGCTGCCACGACAGCTTCGCCGCCGCCTCGTCGTAACGCGGCGTAGTGTCGTTGTGGAAGCCGTGGTTGGTACCTTCGTAAAAATGCACGGTGTAGGTCTTCTTGTGGGCCTTCAGCGCCTCCTCGTAGGCCGGCCAGCCCTTGTTGATGCGGTCATCGAGACTCGCGTAATGCAGCAGCAGCGGCGCCTGGATCTTCGGCACATCCTCCGCCTTGGCCTGGCTGCCGTAGTACGGCACCGCGGCGGCGAGGTCGGGCATGCGCACCGCCAGCGCGTTGGACACGCTGCCGCCGAAACAGAAACCAACGACCCCCATCTTGCCGGTGGTCTCGGGCCGCGACTTCAGGAACAGTCCGCCGTTGTAAAGATCCTCGCTGCGCTTCTTGGCGTCCTGCGCCGCGAACATCGCGCGGCCCTTGTCCTCGTCGCCGGGATAACCGCCCTGCGGGAACAGCGCATCCGGCGCGAAGGCGACAAAGTTCGCCAGCGCCAGCCGCCGCGCCACATCCTCGATATAGGGATTCAGCCCGCGGTTCTCGTGGATCACCAGGATCGCCGGCAGCTTGCCGGACGCCTTCGCCGGCTGCGCCATGTAGCCGCGCATTTTTCCCGAGCCGCTGGCCGAGTCGTAATCCATGTAACCGGCCTTGATCCGCGGATCGGTCTTCTTCACCTGTTCCGCCCACGCAAAATTGGGCTGCAGGCTCTCCAGCATCGCCGCCGCGGTCATCCCGCCCAGCGCGTACTTGCCCGCGCGGTCGAGGAATTCGCGGCGGGTGAGGCCGCCGTGCACGTAGCCATCGAACAGTTTCATGACTTCCGGCGGAAAATCTCCCGCCTTCTTGCGCTCCTTCAGTTCCATCACAGCCTCCTGATTCAATCGGTGGTTGATTCAAGAAGAACTAAAGCCCGCCCTGCTACGCCAACAGCATAAACCGGGGCTGCATTCCCCGCGATCATGGCAATTCAGCGTTACAACTTGATACCCAGCAGCTTCGCTGCGGTTTCGCCGAGCATCATGCGTTTTTCGGCATCGCTGAAACCGGTGGCGTTGAGAATGTGATCCACCGACTGGCTCTGCCACGGAATCGGGTGGTCAGTGCCGATCACCAGCCGGTCCACGCCCACCTCGTGCGCAAGATGGCGCAGTGCCTCGTCGGTGAACACCAGCGTGTCGTAGTACATGTCGCGCAGGTACTCGGTCGGTTTCTTTTTCAGCTTGACCCCGGTGTCCATCTCCGGCGCCACGCGCAGCGCATTGTCCGAACGCGGTGCATACGAGGGCAGAAAGCCGCCGCCGTGCGCGGAACACACCTTCAATCCCGGGAAACGGTCGAGCGTGCCGTCGAAAATCAGGTGCGACAGCGCAATCGTGGTGTCCAGCGGATTGCCGATGGTGTTCGACAGCCAGCCGTTGCCGCCAAAGCGCTTGTTCAGCTCCGGCGTGCTGCGCGGATGAATGAAGATCAGAACGCCGAGTTCCTCCGCCTTCTTCCAGAACGGATGCAGGTAGGGATCGGAAAACTCCTTGCCCGGGATGCTGGTGCCCACCGCGGCGCCGCGCAGGCCGAGTTTCTTCACCGCGTGCTCGAGCTGCTGCGCCGCGAGTTCCGGAAACTGCAGCGCCACCGAGGCGAAGGCGACGAAACGGTCGGGATACTGGCCGCACCAGTCGGCGAGCTTCTCGTTCTGGATGCGCACCACCGCTTCCGCGACATCGCGTTCGGTGTGGTACCAGAGCGGATTGATCGACAGCGCTTCCATGTCTATGCCCTGCTCGTCCATCTCGGCGATGCGCCGCGCGCCAACTTCGCCGATGCCCGGACCGCGCTGCTCCTCGACCGTCTGGCCGAGCAGGTCCAGCGCCTCCTTCACCACGCAGTGCGCATGCACGTCTATGGTCTTCACGCGCTTGCCGCCCACCACGACCTGGCGGCGGCGTCCGCCTCCCGGTTGCGCAGCGGCGGCATTGGTCATGCCGCAGCCGGTGAATATGAGGCCGCCGTCGTCAGCGCAGCAGTGTTCCGAGTTGCGAATTGCCATGTACTCCCCCTAAAAAGCGCGGGCGCCATGCCCGCCAATAAACAGGCCGGCGGTCGGTCCCGTCAGGAACCGGCCGCCGGCCCACACCAGCTACTGCATGTCGATTACAGCTTCTTCAGTTCGGCGAGCAGTTCCTCGCTCGTCGGGATCGTTCCCTGCGGATAGACCTTGGCGTAGCGAATCACGCCCTGGGCATCGACCACGTAGGCGGCGCGCTTGTCCATGCCGCGCTCGCTGTTGAAGATGCCAAAGGCCTGTCCCACCGCGCCGTGCGGCCAGTAGTCCGACAGCAGCGGGAACGGCACACCGCCCAGGAAATCCGCCCAGCCCTTGAGGCTCGGCACCGGGTCGGCGCTGATTTGAAGGATTTCAACATTCAGTTTCTTGAAAGCGTCGTAGTTCTCACGGAACCCTTTGACTTGGTTCGTTCATCCACCGGTGAACGCAAAGGGCATGAACGCCACGACCACGGGGCGTCCCTTGAAACTCGACAGCGAAACTTTCTGGTCCGAATTGTGCGCGCCGAGCGAAAAATCCGGCGCCGCAGTGCCTGCTTGAACTTCCATGCGGTTTCTCCTTGTTGTCTGGACTGCAGCCACAGAATACCAGCGCAGCGCCGTCCGCACCATCACCCGGCGGCAATGCATCCCCCCTGCATTACAATCGTCACAAACTCACGGAGCAACCACTAATGGATCAGGGGATTTGGGCAATCTGGTACGACATCGCACCTGCCGACAGCAACGCATACCTGGACTGGTTTCACCGCGTCCACATCCCCGAGAAACTTTCGCGCCCCGGCTACCGCTGGGCTGCGCACTATGAGCTCGGCCACGGCGGGCGCGGCAAAGGCTATCTCGCGATGTTCGGCGGCGACACCGCGCACACCTTCCTCAACCCCAGCCCCGGCCAGCTCGCCAAAAAACAAAGCGCCGAAACCAAAAAATTCATCGGCATGCGCCTCAATCCGGCCGCGGCGATCTTCGCCGAGGAGGTGCGCGTCGACGGCCCGGATGCGATCCAGCGCGGGCCGGACCTGACCATCGCGCCGGTGGTGCAGTTGGGCAACTACAACGCGCCCTCGACCGCCGTCGAAGACGACCTCGGCGGCTGGTACGCGCAGGAACGCCTGCCGGCGCTGGCGCAACTGCCGGGCTGCGTCGGCGCGCGCAAGCTGCTGGCGAGCGTGGGTCGCCACAAACACGCGATACTCCATGAATTCACCTCGCTGGAATTGCGTGAAACCCATTTCGGCCCGCTCGAAGCGCAGTCGCGCGACCCGCAGACCTGGATGGGCCGCATCGTGCCGCAACTCGAGCACGCGCCTTACTCACCCGCCGTCGGCCTGCGCATCTGGCCCGCGGTGTAAACCGGGAAACCACGCATGAAACTCTACGGTTCACCGGGCAGCCCGTTCGCGCGCAAGGTGCGCATCGTGATTGCCGAGAAAAACATCAGCTGCGAATACATCGTCGCCCGCGGCCGCGCCCCCGGCTCGCCGATACCGCCGTTCAATCCTCTGGCCAAGGTACCGACTCTGGTGCGCGACGACGGCCGCGGACTTTACGACTCGGCGGTGATCGTCGAATACCTCGACGCCATCGGCAGCGGGCCGAAACTGATCCCGGAGGATTTCGAGCAACGCATCGAAGTCAAACGCTGGGAAGCGCTGGGCGACGGCATCACCGAAGCCACGGTCAACATCAACCACGAATACCGTGAGCCGGCGGACAAGCAGCGCTCCGCTGAATGGTTCGCCAACCAGCAACTGAAAATCGACCGCGGCCTCGCGGTGATGGAACGCGACTTGGGCGCCAACGAATACTGCTGCTGCAGCCGCTACACGCTCGCCGACATCGCCGCCGGCTACGCACTGGGGTATCTTGATTTCGCATTGCCGGAATTCGAATGGCGCGGCAAACATCCGGCGCTGGCGAAACTCGCCGGGCACCTGGCGAGCCGTCCCGCGTTCAGTAACACCGTGCAGTTCAAACCGGTGTAAGTAGTAACTGCACCACGCAGCAGGTGACTGCGCGCCGCGCCGTCGCCGTAGTTTTATAAGTATTTGATTTTATTAATATTATTTTTATTTCTTCAGCATGGAATACACCACCCTCGGCCGCACCGGCCTCAAAGTCAGCGTCGCCGGACTCGGCTGCGGCGGCAGCAGCCGCCTCGGCCTCGCGCGCGGAGAAGCGCACGCGGTGGGCATCGTGCGCCAGGCGCTGGATCTCGGCGTCAACTTCATCGACACCGCGCAGTTCTACGGCACCGAACCCGCCGTCGGCAAGGCGATCAGGGATCGCGCGCGCGATGCGGTGGTGATCTCCACCAAACACAAGGTCCGCCACAACGACGGCACGCTGATCACCACCGCCGAAATCCTCGCCGGGCTCGACCACTCGCTGCGGGTGCTCAACACCGATCACGTCGACGTGTTCTGCCTGCACACCGTGCTTCCGGGCGAATACGACCGCGTGATGGCCGAGATCGTGCCCGTGCTGCTGCGTGAACGGGAAAAAGGCAAATTCCGCTTTCTCGGCATCACCGAATTCGCCGGCCGCGACCACCGGCACGACACGCTCGCGCGCGCCCTCGCCGACGACTGCTGGGACGTGATGATGGTCGCCTTCCACATGCTCAACCAGAACGCGCGGCAGCGGGTCTTCCCGCAAACGCAGGCGAAAAACATCGGCACGCTGCTGATGTTCGCGGTGCGCGCAATTTTCAGCACGCCGGGGCGGCTGCAGCAGGACATCGTCGAACTGGTCGCCGAAAACAGGCTGCCGAAATGGCTGGCCGACAAAAAACAGCCGCTGGATTTCCTGCTGCACGAGGGCGGCGCAAAAAACATCATCGAAGCCGCCTACCGCTACGCGCGCCACGAACCGGGCGCGCACGTCGTGCTATTCGGCACCGGCAATCCGGATCACGTCGCGCCCAACATAGCCGCCATCCTGCAGCCGCCGCTGCCGGAAGCCGACCGCAAGACCCTGGCGGAACTCTTCGGCGCGCTGGAGGGCGTGGGCCTCGACGAAGTGAACGTGAAACGCTGAGCGGGACTACATGACCTTCGGCAGCATCAGCCCGAAGGCGCCGGCCAGCACCAGGCCGATGAAGAGGATGGTCACGCCGGCCGCGCGCGGATACGCCGCCACCAGCGGATCGAGCTTCATCCGCATGTCATCGGCTCCCTTGGCCGCCCGGCGCTCGGAAAACCAGCGGCTGCCCGCGGCCTCGATTTTCTCCAGCGTACCGGGCGAAAACGCCAGCAGCAGGCCGACCACGATGCCGGCGACGTT
>Ga0222714_10002605_pt1 | contig 18936 bp, 23 predicted proteins | sample C33_3DmetaG_FD_165048 | JGI IMG/M metagenome (GOLD analysis project Ga0222714, IMG submission 165048) | Estuarine water microbial communities from San Francisco Bay, California, United States - C33_3D | ecosystem: Environmental > Aquatic > Marine > Unclassified | place: USA: California...
AACAAAAAGCGAATACTTTTGTATGATGCCATGGGTGCATACTCATGCATTTCCCGACGGCAGAGCATACCCTTGCTGTTTTTCTAATTATTGGCATCCAATGGGTGATCTTCGTAAAAATACTTTAAAAGAAATTTGGAATCAAGATCCTTACAAAGCAATGCGGGTTAACATGTTAAATGAAAAACCCTGCAAAGAATGTTCTAAGTGTTACGAAAATGAAAGTAACGGCGCATTTAGTATGCGCAATGATTCTAATAGAACATACGGACACTTAATCAAAGAAACTAACCAAACTCATGAAGATGGCACCCATCCTGAATTTAAATTTAGGTATTGGGATATTAGATTTAGTAATTTGTGTAATTTCCGTTGCCGAAGTTGCGGCCCTGTGTTTAGTAGTAACTGGTATAACGACCACGTAAAAATGTATGGGGTTGCTCCGGACGTATTAAAGCGTCCCATGAAAAGAATTGAATACACGACTGGCGATGAAGATGGTATGCTTGCACAAATGGAGGAACATGTACCTTATTTGGAGCAAGTTTATTTTGCAGGCGGCGAACCTCTGATCATGAAAGAGCATTATTATCTATTAGAAAAGTTGATCGAGCATGGAAAAACAGATATAAACATTATATACAATTCTAACTTTAGCGAATTGAGATATAAAGATAAACATGTATTTGACTATTGGAAACATTTTAAAAATGTTAGCGTCGGTGCAAGTTTAGATGGCATGGGTCCACAAGGTGAACTAATTCGTAAAGGTATGGATTGGTCGCAGACAGAGGATAACAGACGCAGAATGATGGAAGAAGTTCCTCACGTAGACTTTTTTATAAGTGCTACAGTTTCTAGCATGAACGTGCTACATATTTTAAAATTTCACAAATATTGGGTTGAGAAGGGATTGTTGCGACCAAAAGATTTTAACGTTAATGTTTGTCAAAGTCCAGAGTGGTATAGGGCAGATATTTTCCCAACTTGGTTTAAAGAACAATATATCTATCCAGCATACGAAGAACATATTGCTTGGTTAGAGCCGTTAGACGATTTGCAACGAGCAACGTCTGGGTTCAAAGGCATGTTGAATTTTATAAAAGCTCATGACAACAGTCAGAATTGGCCCAGATTTTTAGCTGAAACAGAAAAATTAGACAATGTTCGAAATGAGAATTTTTGGGATTTATTTCCGGAGTTTAAACCTTTACTATGAGTTTACCTGACACAATTTGTATGCTACCTTGGGTAAGTATCGAAGCAAGCCCTACGGGAACAGCAAGACCTTGCTGTCTTGCAAGGGAAGATATTGCTGGCATTGACTTGCGAAGACACACCTTAGAGGATGCGTATAATAGCGAGTATATGCAAAACATGCGTCAACAAATGCGAGCAGGTGAGAAACCTGCAACTTGTAAACTCTGTTGGGACGAAGAAGCTGCCGGCAGAGATAGTAAACGAATACATAGTCGAGTTAGATTAAAACAGTTGTATTCACAAGTAGATTGGTACAACGATACACCAACCCAATTATGGTTTGTTGACTTAAAGCTGGGAAATATTTGTAACCTTAAATGCAGAATATGCGGATCGTGGTCTAGTAGTAAGTGGGCGGCAGAAGAACTTGCATACATGCCCAAAGACTTCGACAAGAAAACACACATTGCTTATCAATGGCTTAAACAAGGAAAATGGCCCGAGGAAAGTCCGGGCTTTTGGGATAACCTAAAAACACTATTACCTCATATTAAATATTTTGAATTTACAGGTGGCGAGCCTTGGATGATTCAGGAGCATTGGGATTTGTTAAAATATGCCGCAGATAATGGTTACAGTAAAAACATTGACATACACTATAATACAAATGCTACTCAGGAACTAGGTCCTCATACTATGGTGTGGGACAAATTTGGGCGTGTGGACATTGCGTTTAGTGTAGACAATGTAGGTGATCGTTTTGAGTATGAACGCTATGGCGCCGATTGGGAACTAGCAAACAAGATTATCGATGATACACATTTTGCCAGAAGTATCGACACGCCTAACATTACCACACAACTCTGCTTTACTGTAAACATACAAAACGTCTACTACTTAGACGAACTATTGACATGGGCAGACACTAAACCCTTTGATAGCATTTACTTTAATATGATGCACAGTCCGGATCATATGAGTATACAGTATATGACGCCAGCGGCAAAAGAATTAGTGCTAAACAAACTTAAATCTATATTTTGGGGTAGTGATTTTTATCAACGTGAAATCGATAATATTATTAAGTTTATTGAAAATGGTCCCGGCAGTGACGGCGAAGAATTTTTGTGTAAAATGAAACGTACAGATGCACACCGGAAGCAAAACTTCATGGACACGCATCCGGAAATAGCAAAGGCTATGGGATATGAATAAAAACCTAAGATTATACATAACACCTCAACAATATAACGTTTGGGCTGGTGGTGATTGGCCATCATACGAAGAGTTTATGAATGGTGCTCGTCCGGAACATCCGATTGCGCTTGAGTATGTAGACAACATGCTAAACTATCATTTATATGAACAAGGTATGACATTTCCTATTAGGACAGAAACATCCTGTCAGAGTAAATGGACGTGGAGTACCATATATTTGAACCAATTGTCTACAGCTAGTTGTCATCGAGTGAATCCAGTTCCCTTAGACTTAGATAATTTTGATAATTTTCATAATTTGCCTAAAAAATTAGACGATAGACGTTTAATGCTAAAGGGTGAATGGCCCCAAGGCGGATGCGAGTATTGTAAGAACATCGAAGATGCTGGAGGATTCAGTGACAGGCAACATAATTTAGACATACCAGATCTGACACCCCCAGAATTGGAAAATGATCATCGAGCAATAATTGTTACTCCTAGGATTGTTGAAATTTTTGCACAAAATACCTGTAACTTTTCTTGCATTTATTGCAACGACAGTTTGAGTTCTAAGATTCAACAAGAGAATTTAAAATTCGGCGACTTTAATAAAGGTGGAGTACAAATACCAATTGAAAAAGTAAGCCCGTTGGTAGATGAAGTTTTTCAAAAATTTCTAAGTTGGTTGGCAAAAAATGTTCAGAAACTAAAACGCTTGCATTTACTAGGCGGCGAAACATTTTTGCAAGAAGAATTAATGAATTCTGTGCTTAATATATTAGAAAATAATCCTAACCCACATTTGCAATTTTGTATCTTTAGTAACATGAATGTACCTGATAAGTTATGGGATAGATACATAACAAGAATAAAAGATTTACAAAATAAAAAACACATTAAGGTATTCGATTTAACTGCTAGCATAGATTGTTGGGGAGCAGAAGCAGAATACACAAGGTATGGATTAGACTTGGGTAAATTTGAACAACGGTTTGCTTGGGCCGCACAGGAAGGTGATTGGATTAGACTGAATGCAAACCAGACTGTAACCGCAACAACTATGCGCTCTATGGTAGGACTTGTTGAAAAAATTAAACAGTATAGCAAATATAAACACATAGGCCATTACTTTCAATTTTATACCGGCGATCAGATGTTTCAGCACCCGCAAACATTTAGTTACAAAATGTGGGAATCGGATTTTGAAAAAATATTCGACGCAATGCCCAAAGATACACCAAGTCAGTTAGAAGCAATTCCTAGAATGCAAGGTCTTCAGAAACAATTGCAAATGGTAAAAGAACATAATTTTTCTGACATACGAAAACTACATGTTTACCTGGATGAAATTGACAGACGTAGAAATACAAACTGGCGTAACGTTTTTCCTTACTTAGATATACATGAATAAACCCGACACACTATGCATGGCTCCATGGACACATAGTTACTTGAGCCCGCAAACAGAACGCAGAATGTGTTGTGCCTCCAGAGAGCCTGCACAAAACTTCCAGCAATACATTGATACCAGTGCGGGCACCGGAAAGTATATTCCGGTTACATTAGAAGAACATTGGAACAGCGATCACATGAAGTCTGTGCGTCGCCGCATGATGTCAGGCGAAACGCTTCCTGAATGTGAAGTATGCAACGATAAATTGCTAAACACTAGCGTTTACAGGACATATTTTGAACACTTGTTTGGTCATAAATATATACAAGCAATGCAGGAAACTGATGCTACTGGTTACACTACAATGAAACCAGTTAGTTGGGATTACCGATTCTCCAACTTGTGTAATTTTAAATGCCGTATGTGCGGCGATATGTTAAGTAGTTCTTGGGAAACCGAACAACGACAAAATAATATGATCGACTGGGGTAATCCGAAAAATACTTGGATGATACCTGAAGTCAAAAAACAAATTGAAAAGTTTCAATCAGACCAAATAGAGGCAGAATTCAATCAAGCCGTCGAGGAACACCGTGTTGAGGAAATATATTGGGTAGGTGGAGAACCTCTCATGTATGAACAACATTGGCGCTATATGAAAAGAATTATAGAACTAGGAGATGGCAAAAATGTTTACGCACGCTATAACACCAACTTGTCTCGTATTAATTACAAGGGTATTGATCTGTATAGGGATATACTTATTAATCTTCGGGATTGGCAAATTTGTGCAAGTTTGGACGGAACGAAAGAAATTGGTGAATACATTAGAACAGGTCTTGATTATGACCGATGGCTTGATAACTTCCGTGCAGGATGCGAAATTCAAAGTCATAGACGCCAAATGCGAATTGACTTCACTCTCACATTGCCTGGAATGTTCGAAGTCCGAAATATCCAACGGCTCGGAGAAGAGTTAAATGTAGATATATTGGCTAAAGTAATTTTTAGTTTTAGTCCGGATATTATTATGAGTCCTTTAGCATTGCCAAGACATTTGTTGGATTCGTGGGTAGACGAACTAATTCCTGAAGTTCAGGGAGAATTACGAAATATCTTGGTACAGTTAAAATCACGACCCACATTCGAAGAACAGTGGCCCGATACATATAAAGAGAATCTGATAAAAGGTAAACGCAGGATCCTGCGATTAGAAGAAATCAGAGAGCAAAAAACAACGTTCACAGACATTATGGCGCACCGCCCTGATGTACTTAATTGGTGGTTAGAAATTGAAAACAATTGATAGAATAGAAATGAAATTAAAAAACGACATCAATGGTGAGTTGTTGTCGGTTTACATTGATGTGCATGATAATAACTTGTCAAGGAAGTGGTTGTTGGCGTTAAACGACATATTAAATCGTAACTTATTTTTAGAAAAAAATTATTGTTTTTTTGGATTTGCTGACAGCCCGAGACATGCTGAGTATATAATGTCTCAAGTAAACAATGCAATTACAGCTATTAATTCTGCTAATCTGGGATACACCATAGATGATTTTTATTCAGTCGACAATACAATTGGAAACGGTCTTCACGAATACACACCAGAAAAAGAACAGCATTTTCATAATAGAATGAATATGTTACATAGGTACTTTGAGGACTTACAAGGCACAAGCGGCAATATGCCAGAATTTTATTACAACGCAGACGAACATGTTCGGTGGCAGATAAGGCAATTAAATTTATTATGTCACGAATACGAATCGTTAGTACTGAGTATGAGAAAGAAAATTAAAGCACCCGAATGGCAACGACCTAGTCAATTAATGTGTTGGCTCAAGGCACCGCGCTTTACATTAGATGAGAACGATTACGAATTATTTGGTGTAGACAGCATTGCTAGACCACTAGGCGGAGTGTTTGTAGGAGTTAATAAAGCTATCGGTAAACATCATTGGGAAGTATTTAACGATGAAGGTCGTGACAGCAGAATAGACGAACTCACTACTACATCAATGCGATCACAGACCGAAGCAGCCGGAGACTTTGATATCGAATGGGCAAACGATCCTGGAAAGTTTCCGTGGATGCAACAACAATTAGATGATTTTAGAAATTGGCTTAAAACTAATGGATTCGATCCAGAAGACAAAAGTCTGACAATTGGCCATCCTCAAGTGGGACAAGTGGACTTAATGACAAGTTTTGGTACAGACAAGTACGAAACTATTTGGTCATTGTTGTCTGAACATATGAATGTGCATAGTATTACTACTAGCGATGCTTCTGCAACATACGAGTATAACTGGTCAGATGCTGACTTTGTCGAAAAACAAATTATAGCATTAAGATCATGAATATCGTAGCAGGCGGCGACAGTTTTGTTTGGGGTAGTGAATTGGCAGACAGTATTCACGGTGGTGTTGATGGCTATAGCAAACTTACATTTACCTATTTGTTAGCGCAAGGCTACGACTATAAATGCGCCGCATATCCGGGATTTGGTAATAAAAACATAGTAGCACAAGTTAAAGCACAATGCGATGACCAAACAGCAGGAGTAATTGTTTGTTGGTCTTGGCCTACCCGAGATAATAAGATAGATAGCGACAGTGAAATATTAGAATTACAAGAATTTTTAAAATCTCAAAATATTCCTTATCTTTTTACATGTGTTGATAACATTGTTGTTACTAATAATTTTTTAATCGACTGGGATAAATGGTATTTGTTTCCTGTTATACCAAATACAGGATGGCACCCAAACGAAGACCCTAGAGGTTTTTACCAGTGGGCTTTAGAACATAAATATGAATTAGCAGTTAAAGATAAACATCCATTAGAGAAAGCTCATGTGGATGCGGCTAATTTAATGAAAGAAAAATTCGATGAACTGGTTAAAAAAAATAATTAATAAAATTCGATTAGAAATACGTTATCGTAAAAAATTAAAAGAACTACGCAAACGAGATCCTTTTATCTACAAGTAATATGAATATTCTTGGCATAAGCGCCGGCTTTCATGACGCCGCCGTGTCGGTGATTGACTTACACGGTAATATATTGTTTGCTGGGCATAGTGAACGATATAGTAAAGTAAAAAACGACAGTAACTTATGTTTAGAGTTAGTTTCGGATGCACTAAATTATGGCCCGACTAAGCTAGTTGCATATTATGAAAATCCTTTAAAAAAACAACTTCGTCAATTGTATTCGGGTCAAGGTATAGAATGGGATAAGTTATCAGCCAAACGTATACTATCTGATCAAGTGAACGGGATGGTAAATTTTCCCGAGATAAAAACCTATAACCACCACATGAGTCATGCTGCCGCAGGCTTTCAAACATCACCTTACGATAAAGCAACTGTGGTTGTTATTGACGCTATCGGAGAATGGGACACTATTAGCATATGGGCGGCAGAATACAACAGTAACGGACATGCAACTTATAAAAAACTTTGGGGACAAAAGTATCCGCATAGCATCGGATTGTTTTATAGTGCAATGACTGATAAAGTTGGATTGCGACCCTTAGACGAAGAATATATTCTTATGGGCATGGCCGCATATGGTAGACCTGCTTGGGAAGATCATATGAAACATATTCTGCTAGACAATGAATGGGACATGACATTTAAAGATAATCTACATACAGGCATACCAGATAGTTTCTTAAAAGATGCTGATCGCTATGATATCGCAGCCAGCGCACAAGCAGTAGTAGAAAATTTAATATATAATATCATGCGTCGGGCTAAAGATTTTAACTGGAGTAAAAATTTAGTTTACATGGGCGGAGTGGCATTGAATTGTAGTGCTAATCGAAACTTAGGAGATTACTTTGACAACATTTGGATTATGCCTAATCCGGGTGATGCTGGTAGTAGCTTAGGTGCTGCCGCACTAGCATACGGAAAAAAACTTAACTGGGATAATGCTTTCTTAGGAACAGAAATACCAGGCCCTTACCCTTGTAATGATATATTAGATGTCTTAATCACTGACCGTATTGTAGGAGTTGCTAGCGGGCGAGCCGAATTCGGTCCAAGGGCATTAGGCAATCGTAGTTTGCTTGCCGACCCACGTGGCCCGGATATCAAAGATAAAGTAAACGAAATAAAACGCAGGCAAAAGTTTAGGCCGTTCGCTCCAGTTATTATGGAAGAGTTGGCGCACGAATACTTTGATATGCCCAAAGGATTTGAAACAAGTCCATATATGCAAACAGTTGCACGTTGTCGATATCCAGACTTATATCCTGCAATTGTGCATGGCGACGGGACCAGTCGCGTACAAACTGTACCTAAGGATGGATCCGGTATTAGAGAATTATTAGAACGTTGGTATGTGCTAACAGGTTGTCCTATGTTGTTAAACACCAGTTTAAACATTAGAGGCGAACCAATGGTAAATGATCGTGCAGATGCAGATCGATTTGAAAAATTATACAATGTAAAGGTATGTTCATGACAGAAAAGAAAACAAATTTTATGGATGCTATCAAGGCTGCACAAGCAAATAAGTCTCGTGTACCTCAAGCAACATCAAAAGCAGTACAACAAGCAAAAGTTAAAAATCAAGTTACTACAAACAAACCAGCAACACGGCAAACTGGTAGGGGAAGGTAATTTAAGTATCATATGGATATAACAGCTATTAAGGTTCCTAATGGAAATCATGTTTATCTATTAGATAATTGCTATCCTCAGGAATTGCTTAAAGAACTAACTGATATTTGTGATAAATTTTCTCCAGACTCGGCGGACTGGGTAGCCGCCGAATGGACTAATCGCCATTATGTTTTTAAAAATTTTGAATATTTTAATTCATTGCTGAGAAATTTTCACGAAACCTTAAGAGATAGCATGTCTTTAATGTTAAATCATAATTTAACAGTTGAATCTTCTTCATTATTTGTTGACTTGCCTGGGCTCGGAAAATTAGAACCGCATGTAGAAGGACTTGCAGGCGGAACATACTTAATGCAAATTTATTTAACAAGCAAAATCGAACCATTTAATGGTACAACTATCTACACAGATGATAAACAAGTGTTATTCCAACTGCCATATAGAAATAATTTTGGTTGGTTGTTTGATCGGGCAACAGGTGTAATGCATGGAAGACATTCAGATGTTGCATCAAATTTAAAAAGATTTAGTATAATGACTAGATTTAACTAGTTATTGCCTGTATAATAACGTATGAAATCCAAACACATTACAGCATATATGAAAACAGCAGAAACATTTGCTGAATGTAGTACTGCACGCCGAGCCAAAGTGGGCGCTATTATTGTTAAAGATGATCGCATTATTTCGATTGGATACAATGGTATGCCAAGCGGTTGGGATAATAATTGTGAAAACGAAATCGGATTGGATATCAAAGGTAACACAGTACTTAAAACAAAACCACAAGTATTGCATGCAGAAATGAATGCTATTAGCAAAGTGGCACGTAGCAGTGAAAGTAGCGAAGGTGCTGTAATGTTTGTTACTCATGCGCCCTGTCACGATTGTGCCAAAATGATTTACCAAAGCGGCATTAGTAGTGTATACTATAGGAACACATACAGAGAGACCGACGGCATAGAGTTTCTTGAACAATGTAATATACCTATAGAGCAAATTGATGTTTGACGTATTTTATCAAGACAAAAAACCTAATTTATTCGCGTTTGAAAAACCTGCGTCTAGTTTAGAAGAAGCGGCAGAACTAAGCCGAACAGAATTCTTTTGGTATATACACGGTAATAATGATTATTCCGATTTTGATTTCGATTGGAAAACAATACCATGGGAAAAAGACCAAGTACATGTATTCCCTAGTCAATGGCAACGTAACGGTGATGTTTACTTTGCTCGTAAATGGACTGCAAAAAATCGAGAATGGCATTTTAGATCAGAACAATCGGTTCAACGTTTAGTAGATATGTCTAAGTGGACAGTGCCTGAACTATGTGATACTGAAGATTTTGACTTTAGTTGGCATCCTGATGCTATTGAAGAACCATACGAATATCGTTTTCCAACACAATGGCAACGAGAAGGTGGTCCTATATACAAAGGTACAGCAGGTATCAAGTACTCTAACAGTCAAAAAGTAAAAGCAAAGTCTACGCAAATCTTCTATATGGATTTTATGAATCCAGGAAGTCAGAATCAGTTAGCACAATTGAAACTACAACACCCAGATATTAAAAGTACTAGATATGTTTCTGATCATTTAACAGTATTCAAACGAATTGTTAATTTAGCATCAACTGAGTTTGTTTGGATCATCAGCAGTGTGTGCGATTATAGCAGATTTGATTTTACCTGGCACCCAGACGAAAGTCAACGTGAAATGATTCATTGTTTTCCTAGCGGTGATCAAAAACGCGGTGATACGTTTTTAATACATGTACAGAGTTTTAAAAATCAAATGTATACGTTGGAACTTTTAGACTGGTTTAATGTAATCAACTATGTCAAAGATATCGCAACAGTTGAACGATTTGATATGCCTGTACATTACTATCAAACTGATGATTTGATATCTGAAATTAAACAATATGAATTCAAAACACCTTATGTGATGTTTACAAATCAGATGGAGATTGGTACATACTTTCAACCATGCTTGTGGACAGAAAAAGACCGTACAGTAACAAGTTTTACACACAGCAATAGTATCTGTGCCGTACCCCGTGACGTTAAGGCACATTTACGCACACAAATGTACGATTACCCTTATGTAGAGGACACAAATGACGGGTTTTACGCTGAAAAACCGCTGGATATTGTCTATATCAGCAATGGAGAACCTGACGAAGATTTTTATTATCGGTGGTTAAAGTCTCTTCTGGATACAGAATGGGCTGAAAGAAAAATACATTGGATTAAAGGTGTAAACGGCAGAACACAAGCGTATCAGGCAGCGGCACAAGCAAGTACTACTCCTTGGTTCCTTACAGTATTTGCAAAACTTAAAGTTGACAAAGATTTTGATTTTAGATGGCAACCGGATTATTTCCAACAGCCTAAACACTATATCTTTCATGCACGTAATCCTGTAAACGGTTTAGAGTATGGTCACCAAGCAATGATTGCTTATAACAAACGATTGGTATTAGAAAACAATTCGCCCGGACTGGACTTTACGCTAAGTCAAGAACACGAAGTTGTTCCTGTACTAAGCGGAACTGCGATGTTCAATCAAAGCGAATGGATGACTTGGCGTACTGCTTTCCGTGAAGTACTGAAACTGCAACAGTTTCAAACGGAAACTCCTACGATTGAAAACAAACGCAGACTCAACACATGGCTAACCAAGGCCGAAGGTGCATTTGCAGAATATTGTTTAGCAGGTGCTCGCGATGCAGTTGCGTACTACAACGAAGTTAACGGCGACTACGATATGTTAAAGTTAAGTTATGAGTGGGATTGGTTGCAAGATCGGTTTAATACAACCAAGATTTAATTTCTTCAACTACACGTTCTACTTCTGTATCAGTGAGTTCGGGATAGATAGGAAGACTTAAACATTCAGCGCAGAATGCACTGGCTTCTCTATATAACTCTGCTACATAGTTGATATAAGGATAGCCTACTTCATATTCATACAGTGGTCTATCGTAATGCACTTTAGTTTCGATACCCTGCTTGCTCAAATGATGTTGCAAACTAGTTCTATCTGCTAGTTTGATTACATACTTGTGCCAAGAATGAAGACCATTTTCTGTTGTTCTTGGCGTGTCTACAATTTCACCGAGTTCTTGTGTGTAGTAGTCAGCAATAGCAGTTCTACGTTTTTGCCAACGATCAAAATGTCTAAGTTTAACAATCATTTGAGCACAATCTGCTTCGCTCATCTTACTGTTAGTGCCTGGTAGTTCGTGATCGTTTATTTTACCGTTGTCTTTAAGATCTCTAATAGTTTTAGCATCTGCTAAATTATCTACTAGAACTACGCCGCCCGAACCGTAGTTGTTTAAATTCTTAGTAGGATCAAAACTTAAGATACTAACATCGCCCAATGAACCACTAGGCATGTCTTTATATTTTGCTCCGAAACTTTGTGCGGCATCTTCAATAATAATTAAATCTTTATTAAAGAATCTGCAAATAGTCCTAAATCTATCATAGTCTATAACGTTGCCGAATATGTTAACATACATAACACCGTTTGCACCTGCCGCCGATAATGCATGATCCATACTTTCTAAATTGATCAATGCTTGATCATCGACATCACAAAATATTGGAGTATTACCTGCCATTAGTACACTATTCAGTGTGGCAACAAAACTGACTGTGGGAATAATTATCTTAGATGGTTCAGGAAATAGCAAACGTTGTGCAAACATCAAAGCCTGTGTACCACTACCTACTGTAACAGCATAACGCCTGTGGCACTCTGATGCAATTTGTCTTTCAAACTCTTCGGTGTAATATCCGTCAAGAACTCGCCCGGAACTATAAACTTGATCGGTTATATCAAGTATTTCTTTGCGGATGTTTTCGTATTGGCGACTTACGCCAAAGAACGGGATAACTGCTGTTGCCAATATTTACTCTCTTTGAGCCAATTATAATACAGTTCAAACCCTTTGTCAACATCGATGCTAGGAACATATCCAAAATCTTTGGTGGCACGTTCAATACTTAATCGCCCACGTTTTGGAAAATTTAAATCTCTATCTAATATTTCAACACTACCAGATCCTACCATATCGACAATCATTTCGGCAGCACCTTTTAGTGTTAAGGGAACTTTACTACTTCTTGTGATATTGTAAATTTTACCGTTTGCGTTTTTACTCAATGCCGCCATGGCAATGCCTTTTGCAGTGTCTGACACATGAGTAAAATCTAATACTTCTTCCGCGCCGCGAACTTTTAGTGTTTCTCCTAGCATTGCACCCATCATGAACTTGCTAACTACACGATCATTAACGTCCCATTCGCCGTATACAGCACTAGGTCTAATGATAGTGTATTCAAATCCATGTCTACGTGCATAATCTTCTACTAGTTTTTCGCCTGTATATTTTAAAATGCCATATTGACCTTGGGGGTTACAAACTGCGTCTTCAGTAATAAAGTCTTCGGTAAAATCACCATAAACCATGCTACTGCTAATATATACAAATTTTTTAACTTTATTTTTAACGCAAGTTTCTAATAGATTGATCAATCCAGTTATCATCACTTCACTACCTATGATGGGATTATCTAATACAACTTTTTGTCTGGGAAAACTTGCAAGGTGAATAACAGTATTAGGATGAAATGTGCGGAACATGTCTTCGACACGTTTTTGATCTCTGATGTCGATGCCATGTGCAACTGTGCCCATTCTACGTTGGCGACCTTTTAACAAATAACGTAATTCGTCTTTAGGAATAAATCCATAGTCGGTTGCATTGTCCATTCCAAAACAAGCATGACCTTCAGCTTCTAAATATCTTGCAACATTGTGTCCAATAAATCCAGACACTCCGGTAATTAAAAATTTCAATTTAGCCCCACTTTAATTTAAAAAATGTTAGTGCCTCGCCTTCGAGATCTGCTGTTATGTAACATCGGTAACCGTATATATCTAGAGAAGTCACAATGTTAAATGACGGCGTTATTTTGCTGTTCTTCATTACCCACTGCCCCATTTCACTATGTTCCCAATCATACAACGGGCCAGCCGCATATATCTCAGGGTCTTCTTGAGCTGTTATAGTGAACTCGTGGACACGCAATAGCATTACTCTTCCAATAAATCAATTTTATTCGGTTTACCGGCCCATTCTTCTGCATCAGCAGGAGCAGGTTTCTTTTTAGTAATTACCGGCCACTTTTTACTCAGCCGCTCGTTTAAATCATACCAAAAGTCTTTGTCTTCGACGTCGTCGTCTACTCGTATTGCGTCGACTGGACATTCAGGAATGCATACAGCACAGTCAATACATTCATCCGGATTAATCACTAAAAAGTTCGGTCCTTCGTAAAAACAATCCACAGGGCAAACATCAACACAATCTGTGTGTTTACATTTAATACAATTTTCTGTTACTAAGTGAGTCATATTTTATCTTATCTACCGCATGCCGAATCGCATACAATTAATCTTCCTTCTTCAAAACTTTTTTTATTCCAACAGCTTGGTATAGTATTAAACCATTCTATACACTCTCTCAAGGGTTTCTTTAATGCATTATTATCTTCTAATAAATCTGTTATTTGTTTATTAACTGGTTGAAACCAACCGCCCTTGCCATATGTTCTTGGACTAAATCCCATAAAACAACAAGGATATATTTCTCCATCACTTGTTACATAAATCGAAGAGTTCTTTAGGCTACTACACACAATATTATTTTTTGGTTTATCATCTATGTCTTCTATAAACATATCACCATTATCAATAATATCTTTATAGTGAGATATAGAAGTACTACCAGTAAAATTTCCAATAACACGAACTAGATTTCCATCGTTATCGAATACAGGTCCCTTATTCCTTCCATGGTCTACTATTTGAAATCTTTTGAAACCGAGTTCTTCACTTAGCTTTTTACATTCGTTAAGTTGATGAACGTTGTGATCAAATCGAATAAACTTCCAAATAGCAGTACCACCTGCATCGATAAAAGTTTTTGCATTTTCTATAACACGTTCAAATTTGGTACCTATTCTGTATATCTCGTGTACTCCAGACAAACCGTCTATTCCAAAAAAAACTTGTACTGGATGATTAGCAAGTTCCTTCCAAAACTTTTTTGTTTGTATCCCGCCATTGGTCATTAACATAATTGGTTTTTCTAAATAAGACACTATATCTAATAATTCAGGATTCATTAACGGGTCACCAAAGTTTCCTTCGAATGTAAAATACCTTATTTGATTTACTAAATCTTTACTTATTATATGCTTAACATCTGCTAATGTCAAATGCTTGACAGGATACCCATTATTGTGTGCGTGTCCAAATAAATTCCGTGGACACAGCGGACACGAAGCATTGCAGTGGCTACTAAGTTCTAATTCTATATGGCGAATGTCTTCGTAGCGTAACATTATTAAACAGCCATCTCCGCCTTAATTGCCGCATGGCTTTGGTATCCTACTAGTTCGATATCCGCCATGGTAAATTGTGTAATGTCTGTAATATCGGGGGTCAGACGTAATTGTGGCGCAGGTAAGGGTTCACGTGATAGTTGTTCTTTTACTTGCTCTACATGGTTTAGGTATATATGTGCGTCGCCTAGTACGTGAACAAACTCTCCAACCTCCAAGCCGCACACTTGCGCAATCATGTGAGTTAACAGGCTATAAGACGCAATATTAAAAGGCACGCCCAAAAACATGTCACAACTGCGTTGATACATTTGACAACTTAGTCGGCCATCTGCTACATAGAATTGACTGAACACATGACAAGGAGGTAATGCCATATCATCTAACTCTCCGGGATTCCACGCGGTTAAAATATGTCTACGTCCACTAGGATCTTGTTTAATACCTTCGATTAATTGTACAAGTTGATCAACTTCACGTTGCACTAATTTACTGGGACCATCAAAGACTCGATCTGTTGCTTGCCAGTGGCGCCATTGTACACCATAAACTCTGCCGAGATCACCATCGTATTGTGGACCGCGGGCCGGAAATTTTTTATACTTGTTAGTCCAGTAAGGAGCTGTGGCATTGGCAGTCCAGATGGTACCTTTTTCTGAATCCCTACTACCATGTAATATCTCTCGTAGGCGTTTTTCATCCCCTGAACCTTCAATGAACCACAGCAACTCTGAAACAACACTTTTCCAAGCAAGTTTTTTTGTAGTTACTGCTGGAAATCCTTTGCTTAGATCATATCTTTGTTGCATACCGAATACACTAATTGTGCCGGTGCCTGTTCTATCTGTTTTAGTAACACCATTGTCTAAAACAAATTTTAACGCATCTAAATAATTTTTCATAATGTATTATACGTACATATCACGGAATATGTCAACGTTTTTATATATGGTCCAAGAACATTTTTTATCAGTACTAGTCCATGCGCCTGTCGCTCGAAATGTGGATAATAGTTTGCGCAAATCCATTTTGGTATCACATTTATATTGAGATTTAAAATGTGTAATATGAATTTCGTCGATTATTTCTTTACAACTTAAAATTAAATCAGGCCCCCCAATCAACCAAATCGTTCGATCGGGATAATATTTTTTAAGTTTTTTAACTTCCTCTGCTATGTCACCTTGTATGCGTATTGCTTTTTCTACGGGCCTGGTGGTAGCAACATAACAAATCCTATTAGGTAATGGTTTAGGCATTTTAGGATCATCCCAAGTGCGGCGACCCATTACAACAATATGTCCTGTTGTTTGATTTTTAAAGTAATCGAAATCTTCTCGATGACTAGGCCACGGTAATGAGCCTTTAAGGCCCATACCGCCCCATACGTCAACGGCAAATATTGCCTTAATCATAGGTTTGCTAATATTCTGTCTGTTTCAGGTTGTATAGTTTGTTGAACAACATCTACATCAACAAAGAAGTCTACATTCTCAATGTAATCATCTAATTCTTCTAATCGTCTACTAACATGATGTTCAATATCATCGGGATCGGCGCCGTCAGCTAAAATACTTTTAATATCGATAGTAACTAACGTGCCGTCTTTAAGATGAACTGTAAGACTTTGCAATACGTGAATTGGTACTTCTTGTTTGTCTACTTCCTTAAGAATACTTTTCCATAGTGCTTTGCTACTAATATTAAGCTTCTTGGGCTTTGGTTTTTTTCCTTGTGCCATTTGTAGTCTTTTCTAGTTGTTGTGCTTCTTTTAACAAACGCTTGGATTCTGCTAATAAAGATTCTGCATCTGATTGCATCTTTAAGGCTTGTGCTCTACGCTGTGTTGCCAGCTGTTCATCTGTCAGAACATCACTAATACTTATACTAGAATCGACTTGTGCGGGTTGAGTTCGACTTGCGTTAGGAACTCCAACTTCTCTGCCTTCTGGTTTTGCACCAGTACGCATGCCTCGATTTGCATCAAGGGTTGCCATTTCATTGATTGCTTCTTCTCCCATTGCCATCTTATCTAAGATTTCGTTCAATTCATCTAACCGTACACTAGATTTAGCATTAGGAGTAATAATGATTTGATTCGTAGGAACCTTTTTAATCATTCCTTCTGCATGTAATGTTTGCAATGCATTACTACCATCTCTGAGAGTATAACGGAATAAGTAATCGCTAAATTCTTTTGCTTGCTGACCTGAATCAGACTCTAATGCTTGCATGATGTCGTCATGAATGTGAGCAGGAATAGCATCTGGATAGATTACTAATGCCATATGGTCTTCTCCTGGCACTTTACGGAATAGAATAACAACCTTTCGGCTACTGTGCTTACCAATGTGTTTTAACATTTTAATTTCCTTTTGGTTCTGCAGAACTATCGGCATTACCGTCAGCAGTTGGCTGAGTCGGGGTAATTACTCCACTATTTACTAAAAAGTTATAAAGTCTTGTATATGTTGCGCCGATTGCACTGAATTCTTCAACTCTGAATGCGCCTCTACTAGCCGCAAGTTGAATTGCTTCTAAGGTAGTAACCAAATCTTGACTTTGCAAAGGGGCTACTTCCTGTTGTGTTTTGTTTTCTTCTGTCACTAAAATCTCCAGTTGTGAATAATATTTAACTTATAAAACCGACGGGAAATTTTTTTTACCAAGTATGTGATGAAATATTAAAAGAATCTAACATCAAACCAAAATAACTTGCTTCGCTAGGATTTTCAAAACCAGCAATGTAGTTTAACACAGTTTTATCAGACCCGGGTATTTTACGATATCGATCACCGATATAGAATCTGCTATCTGTGTTTTCGTAAATCCAATCGCTAATATCCTTAAGGCTTGCCCGTAAATCGAACTCTACAGTTTCAAAATGCGGAGGACAATGCTGTAATCTTCGTATATCAAGTATATTCAATGGATTTGGTTCACCGTGTTTAATCATATTCCGTCTCTGGGGGGATTAATCCGTTGCTATGTGTATCTCGCTGAGTTTCTAAATCTTGATACATGCGTTTTTCCTGAGCAGTTAATTCTTTGTTAATTTTACGAGGATTACCGCATGTAGGACATTCAGGATTACCGCAGTCCATTGCATTGTGTTTTGCAAATCGATGGGGTTCGTCTTCGACGAGTCTTTTGTCGACACCGTGTTGTAGTGCGATTTTTTGTTGTTTGTGAATAGCGTTTTCTTCTTTTTGTAAACGTTTACTATGCTTGAATTTATCTTCTTCAGTACTCATTCGATAGTTCTTTCAGGTTATAGTATTTACGCTAGGCTTTCCACCGCAACAAGAACATGCTCATTTCTTTTTTGTTTTTAAAATGATAATTGTTCCAACTGGTACGTCGCCCACACTTGTGAATTTCGCACCAATCGCTAATCTCTTTGAACAGTTCTTCACACCAATCCTGATACCTAATGACTTGCGCCCAACCTTCTTCTGGAAAGTTAAAGGTAAGGCGCAATGGATGTTCGGGTGTAAATGTAATAGTATAAGGAACCTTGGACATTATGCAGTTGCAGTCTTTTTTGCCTCTTCGTAGATTGCCCAAACACCAAAGGGAGGCTCTGCATGCTCGTTGCCTTTGATAACAAATACAGTATCACAGTAGTCCGGGTCGCCCCATGATCCAAACGGATACCCGTCAGTAAACATGATAAACTTCTTAGGATCGATGTCGTTATCTTTCATAAAACGCCAGTTAGCTTCGAAGTCGGTACCACCACCGCCTTTGGGTTCGTAACTGGTAATATCTTCCATATTGTCGCTAGTAAATGTTTGATGATTGTAAACATCTGTGTCGAAACTCCACACTTGCAGTTTATACTCATCATAGGCTTCCATAATGCCTTTGATCTCACTCATAAAGTCGCGAATGTCTTCTTCGCCAATTGAGCCAGATGTGTCGATAGCAATACAGATATCGATTTGGTTGCCAGGTTTCATGCCAGGCAAAATTGCATCCATTCCCCAACCACGACGATTCATACGCATCCAACTGTAGTCATCTTTAACAGTACTTTGGATCTGTTGTTGAAGCAGTTCGCGCCAGTTAACTACA
>Ga0222714_10002606_pt1 | contig 18925 bp, 17 predicted proteins | sample C33_3DmetaG_FD_165048 | JGI IMG/M metagenome (GOLD analysis project Ga0222714, IMG submission 165048) | Estuarine water microbial communities from San Francisco Bay, California, United States - C33_3D | ecosystem: Environmental > Aquatic > Marine > Unclassified | place: USA: California...
CCCAGATCGCATTATTCTAGGGGCCGATTCCAATAACGGATACATCTCGGTTTCGGGTTGGCAAGAGCAATCAACTTTAGCGATAGAGCCTTTTATAAAGCACTTTTTAGACAAGAAAATCACTACGGTTATTGCTACTGATATTGCCAAAGACGGTATGCTTCAAGGCCCATCAATTGAATTGTACAAACAATTATTAGGTGCTTTAGGAGCTGATTGGAACTTGATCGCCAGTGGCGGAGTTAGGTCTTTATCGGATATAGAGCAACTCAATGAAATTGGTTGTTACGGTGCTATCGTTGGAAAGGCGCTATACGAACACACCCTTTCGTTAGAAGACATTAGAAATTACCACATCTCATGATTGCAAAGCGAATCATACCCTGCCTAGACATCTTAGGGGGCAGAACAGTTAAGGGCGTAAATTTTGTAGACCTAATCGATGCTGGTGATCCGGTTGAATTGGCTACTATTTACAGCGAAAAGGGAGCTGACGAATTGGTTTTTCTAGACATATCGGCAACCGAACAGCAAAGAGATGCCTTTGAACCTTTAGTGTATGCAGTGGCCAAGAAGCTTTCTATACCTTTTACAGTGGGCGGGGGAATACGATCTACTGAAAAAGTAGCTAGACTACTTCACAAAGGGGTCGACAAGGTCTCGGTTAATTCTTCTGCCGTTAACAACCCAGACCTTATAAGCCAAATTGCTAACAATTACGGTTCTCAATGTTTGGTGGTGGCCATCGATGCTAAAATAGAGGGCGATGAATGGTGGGTCTATACTACCGGCGGAAAGCAACGTACAAACCTAAGTTTATTAGCTTGGGCAAAAGAGTGTCAAGAGCGCGGGGCAGGGGAGTTATTATTCACCTCGATGGACCACGACGGCACTAAAAATGGTTTTGCTAACGAGCAATTGGCAGAACTATCAGAAAACCTAAGCATACCAATCATAGCCTCAGGTGGGGCGGGCACACTAGCTCATTTTAAAGATGTATTTTTAAAAGGAAAAGCCGATGCTGCACTCGCGGCAAGTGTCTTTCATTTTTCGGAAATAGAGATAGCCACACTTAAACAATACCTTGCTGAGGCGCAAATACCCATACGTTTATGAGCATTCCAAACTTTCAGAAGCACCCTTTACTTCCAGCCATTATTCAAGATCCCGACACGCGCACCGTGCTGATGCAAGGGTATATGAACCAAGAGGCCTTTGAAAAGACATTAGAGACCAAAAAGGTTTGGTTTTATTCTAGATCGAAAGAGCGGCTTTGGATGAAAGGTGAGACCAGTTCAAATGTGTTAGAATTTAGTCACTACAAGATAGACTGCGATGCCGATAGCATTTTGGTTTATGCCCGCCCGACAGGCCCCGTTTGTCATACAGGCAGTGAAACCTGTTTTAATGAGTGTGTTTCAGGTTCCTTGATGTTTCTCAGTGAGCTGACTGAAATCATCAAAGAGCGTCACCAAAATCCGTCAACAGAAAGTTATGTGAGTCAGTTGCTCGCAAAAGGAATCAATAAAATCGCCCAGAAAGTTGGAGAGGAGGCAGTTGAAGTAGTTATTGAAGCTAAAGATAGCAATGATGAGCTTTTTTTGAATGAAGCTGCAGACCTAGTCTTTCACCTCATGATTCTTTTAGAAGAAAAAAACTACAGTCTTTCAGACGTTTCTGAAATATTAGAAAGCCGCCATCGCTAAACAGTAGCAAAGTAGTAATTTAGAGACTGCTATGAATTTGAACACCGGGTACCGATTTACGCTTGGGGGAGAAGAAGGCAAATCGCCTTTCGAGAAACTTTACGACATCTTTCAAGAATTAATCACCCACACCTCTGGTGATGTTGACGAGGCCATTGATTGGCTTAGGTCACTCGACAAAGAATACGAACTCACCGACGAGAACTACACCATAGACGACTTTCTAGAGGATTTGCTCGAAAAGGGCTTCTTGAGAGAAGAAATTGATCCAGTGGCGCCACCTTCTTCTGGAGCTGAAGCTTCTGAGGAGCAGAAAAGGGCTCTCAAAATGACAGCTAAGCTTGAAAGAGAACTTCGAAAGAGAGCACTAGAGCAGTTATTCGGAAACCTGAAGAAAAAAGGGTCTGGCAGTCACAAGACATCCACTATTGGGCAAGGCGATCAGTTTTCTGGAGAGTTGCGTTCGTATCATTTTGGCGACTCCATAGAGCATATTGATATGGCCGCATCAGTAAATAATGCCATGCGCAATCACGGTATCGATTTGAGTCAAATGCAAGAAGACGACCTAGTCGTTCGCCAAACCGAGCATAAGGCACAGATGAGTACGGTGCTAATGATCGATATCAGTCACAGCATGATTCTCTACGGAGAGGATCGTATTACACCCGCTAAAAAGGTGGCTATGGCGCTTGCGGAGATGATTACCACACGATATCCAAAAGACACTTTAGATATAGTGGTGTTTGGCAACGATGCTTGGCCGATTAAAATTGCTGAACTTCCTTACCTCAATGTAGGTCCGTACCACACTAACACGGTGGCCGGAATCGACCTGGCTATGAAAATGCTTGCACGCAAAAAGCATTCCAATAAGCAAATTTTTATGATTACCGACGGAAAACCAAGCTGTCTGCACCTAGCTGACGGCTCCTATTACAAGAACAGTGCCGGTCTCGATCCAGAAATTGTAGCACAATGCTATAATCGCGCCAGCATTGCACATAAAAACAGTATACAGATTACCACCTTCATGATCGCTCAGGATCCGTATTTAATGCAATTCGTTAGAGAGTTTACAGCCGCCAACAAGGGTAAAGCTTTCTATACTGGACTAGATCATTTAGGTGAAATGATTTTTGAAGATTACAATGCCAACCGAAAACGACGAATTAAATGAGTATATCGAAAAACAGACCTGACACATTCGGAGCACTTAAAGCTGCTGGATACACCTATAAAACAATAAAGGACGAGCTAAGAGATAACCTAATCGCGAAGATAAAGGCCGAACAGCCGGTATTCGAGGGAATCATAGGGTATGAACACACTGTTATTCCGCAGCTTAAAAAAGCTATTCTATCTAAGCACAACATTAATTTGCTTGGACTAAGGGGTCAAGCAAAAACACGCATAGCTCGTTTAATGACCGAGTTGCTAGACGAGTTTATCCCGGTAGTGAAGGGGTCAACGATAAACGATGATCCGTTTAAGCCGATTTCGAAAATGGCGAGAGATTTGATCGATACAAAAGGAGACGACACACCTATTGAATGGCTTGGGCGATCCGATCGATTCTTTGAAAAACTAGCTACTCCTGATGTGAGTGTAGCCGACCTGATCGGAGATATAGATCCTATAAAGGCCGCCAACCTAAAACTTTCATACGCTGACGAAGAAGTCATTCATTACGGAATGGTTCCAAGAGCCAATCGTTGCCTTTTTATAATCAACGAGCTCCCTGATTTACAGGCTAGAATTCAGGTAGCCTTATTTTCGATACTTCAAGAAGGGGAGGTGCAAATCAGAGGGTTTAAAATGAAATTACCCTTAGATGTCGCCTTTGTTTTTACCGCTAACCCAGAAGATTACACCAATAGGGGTAGCATAGTGACGCCGCTCAAAGATCGAATTGGATCTCAAATACTAACCCATTATCCCAAAACTACAGCTATTGCAAAAGAAATCACCCGTCAAGAAGCTAAAACAGTTGTTGAAGGTCTGTTTATTAGCGAGGCTGCACGAGACCTTATTGAGGCCATTGCTTTTGAGGCTAGAACGAGTGAGTATGTCGATGCCAAAAGCGGGGTTTCTGCTCGGCTGAGTATAAGTGCGTTTGAAAATGCGGTTAGTGGAGCCGAACTGCGAATGATTCAAAATAACGAGTCTAGCTCAGCTTTAAGAGTACTAGATATAATGAATATCGGACCAGCCATTACGGGTAAAGTTGAACTGGTCTACGAAGGAGAGCAAGAGGGAGCCGACTTTGTCGCCCAAGAGTTAATCAAAAAGGCGGTACTTACTACTTTCGAACAACACTTTCCGAAGATAGAAAAACTCGAAAAGAAGGGAGCTCCTTCTGCTTACGACACCCTTTACACATGGTTTTTTGAAAACGACCCTGTAGAGCTTTTAGACGATGCTCCCGATGAGTTTTTTCAGAGTGAGCTCGATCGTATAAAGCCATTAGATGAGCTATTGAAAGCCCATTTCCCTGACTGCCCTAAGTCAGAAAGGCATTTCTATAAGGAGATTATTTTGTGGGGACTAGTGGCAAAAGAAAAACTCAACAGTTCAAGGATTGATCACAAGACAACCTTTAACGATCTGTACAACAGTTACTTTTCAGGTCTTGAGTGATTACTAGGCCGATAGCGCAGGGCTGTCTTTATCAAACAACTGTATCTGGTCTTTAAGGCGTTCAATGAGTAGGTTCATCATGCGCTTGTTGAGTGCAGAGGAATTCTCAGCATACACTTCAAATTCTTCTACGGTTAGTTGCCCTAAAATGATTCCCTTGAGGTTGTTTCTAAACTTGATATCACGCTGCACACTGTTTTCAATATACTGCATCTTTTTTGGCAGGCTTAAGTCGTGAAAGACGTTTTTGTGTTTACGGATATAGTTCATATAAACGGCAATGAACAACTCGTTTTGAAGCTTTAGAACCGGCCTTAATACCGCGTTCTGGAAATATTCTTCGCGACTCATGTTGTCGTGAATCTTAGAACTAAGAATTTGCGGTCGTTGCTGCAATAGTTTTTCAGAACGCGTTGACATCGGTATGAATTTCTAGGTTAAAATCTAATCTGTGCTAAAAGGGTTCTAGTCGAGGTACGATTGAAGAAGCTCGTTTTTAGCTGACTTTCTAAGCTTTCTAATGGCCTTTTCTCTAATTTGTCTAACGCGCTCGCGGGTCAAATCAAAGGCATTACCAATTTCATCGAGCGTCATTGTCGCGTTCTGGCCGATTCCATAATACAGTCGAACTACGTCTGCTTCACGTTCTGATAGGGTGTCCAAAACACGATGTATTTCAGTGCTTAGTGATTCGTTAATCAAATCATTGTCCGGTAAGGGAGAAGCATCTGAAGTGATTACATCGTATAAATTAGAGTATTCTCCTTCTTCAAAAGGTGCATCCATAGAGATATGCCTCCCTGAATTCTTTAACGACTGTTTAACTTCAGTAATCGTCATCCCCAATTCTTCAGCTATTTCTTCGGCCGAAGGTGGTCTCTCATGGGCTTGCTCGAGATACGAGAAGGTTTTATTGATTTTATTAATTGACCCAATTTTATTTAATGGTAATCGAACTACTCTAGACTGCTCAGCAAGTGCCTGAAGGATGCTTTGTCGAATCCACCAAACCGCGTATGAGATAAACTTAAACCCTCTTGTTTCGTCAAATCGTTGCGCGGCTTTTACTAGACCTAAATTTCCTTCATTTATTAAATCGGGTAGGGTTAGACCCTGGTTCTGGTATTGCTTTGCAACAGAGACAACAAATCTCAGGTTGGCATTCACTAAAGTTTCTAGGGCAGCACGCTCACCATTTTTGATTTTTTGAGCGAGTTCGACCTCTTCTTCTGCAGTTATGAGTTCGATCCGGCTAATATCTTGAAGGTACTTATCTAGAGATTTTGACTCTCTATTGGTGACCTGTTTTACTATTTTAAGCTGTCTCATAGAGTTGAAAATTTAGTACATATTACAACCCTCTTTAGGCCTAAGCAATAGGTAAGTTTTCGGGTTATCAAGAAGTTATCACCAAGAATATAATTTAATCAAACAGCACCCGTACACATAGTTTTATGGCTATTTTTGCAAAATTAGTCTTGAAGTATCATGCCAACGAATAGTTTAAACTCCAAAGAGCTTTATGCTTATCAAAAGAAAGACCTCGGGCGCATTTTTGATGCATTAGATGAGGTAGAGGAGGGATCTAATTTGTTGTATCAGCTTCCAACAGGTGGAGGAAAGACAGTTGTCTTTAGCGAGATTGCAAAGCGCTTTATAGAGCGAAGAGCCAAAAAGGTGGTGGTATTAACCCATCGCATAGAGTTGAGCAGCCAGACCTCTAAGATGTTGGATGAATTTGGGGTCATTAACAAGGTGATTAATTCATCGGTAAAAGAGATTGAGCCTAACGATCCGCATATGTGCTACGTTGCCATGGTGGAGACCTTAAACAACCGCCTTAACGATGATAAGATTGTTTTGGAAAATATTGGATTGGTAATTATCGATGAGGCCCACTACAATTCGTTTAGAAAGCTATTTAAGTATTTTGAACGTCCCTATGTCTTAGGAGTCACCGCGACTCCATTGAGTTCAAACATCAAGCTTCCAATGAAAGATTTTTATAAAAAATTGATCGTTGGAGAATCGATACAATCACTTATCGACAAAGGCTTTCTTGCTGAGGCGGAGGTTCACCGATACGATTTGAGTTTACAAGGTCTAAAATTGGGGATCAATGGAGACTATACGGTCAAAAGTAGCGATGCGTTTTACTCTAACTACGGTATGCTCGGAAAGCTGCTTAATGTTTACAACGAGGTGGCCAAAGGTAGCAAGACGCTGATCTTTAATAATGGAATCAACGCTTCATATGCCGTCTATGAGACGTTTAAGCGAGCAGGACTTCCTGTAAGGCATCTAGACAATAAGCACTCAACTAAAGAGCGCCAAGAAATTTTGTTGTGGTTCAAAAAAACACCCGATGCCATATTGACTTCAGTGAGCATATTGACTACTGGCTTTGATGAACCAACTGTCGAAACCGTTATTCTCAATCGGGCCACGCGATCGCTAACTCTTTATTTTCAAATGATTGGGCGAGGTTCACGCGTCTTGAAGAACAAAAAGGAATTCAACGTTATTGACCTGGGCAACAACACCCTGAGGTTCGGAGCCTGGAATGATCCAATTGACTGGAATGATATTTTTTATTTTCCTGACTTCTACCTGGAAAGCATCAAAAGCGATGAAGAAATTGAGCGCAATTTTGAATACACCATGCCCATTGAGCTAAGGAATAAGTTTTCCAAGTCAACTTCTGTAGATTTCGATATCAAAGAGCGCTATAAAGAGTTGTTCGCGATAGGTCAGCGTCCCAAAAAGGTGCTAGAAGAAAGTATAGATCAGCATGCCTTAATGTGCATTGAAAACAGCTCAAACATAACCGAAGCTAGGCAATTGATGATTCTGCTTGAAGATGATATAAAAAACCGCGTGAAGCAGTACACGTATTGCATAATGAACACAACCAAGAATTATAAAGAGTGGCTTGAAGAGGATTACAACCGAAAATTAAGAAGTAAACTGGTGCAGTGTTATGCGCGCATTGAATCCTAGATACTTCCGATTCGTGATATTGCTTACTTTAATGTTTAATTAAGAAGTCAACGGTATGAGCCTATCATTTGAGACAATTAAGATTTACGAGGATATTACGTTTAAACGCGCAGGAGCCATAGCCAGGATCGCTATCAATAGGCCAGAGGTAAGAAATGCCTTCAGGCCTAAAACCACTGCTGAATTAGTAGATGCATTTTACCAAGTAGCTGAGGATCCTACAATTGGGGTAGTATTGCTTACAGGTGAAGGTCCTTCGCCGAAAGATGGGGTGTATGCCTTTTGCAGTGGAGGAGATCAGAAGTCAAGAGGAGCGCGCGGATATGTAGGAGAAGACGGCGCTCATCGCTTAAACATTCTTGAGGTTCAGCGTTTAATACGCTTTATGCCAAAGGTAGTTATCGCCGTAGTACCGGGCTGGGCTGTTGGCGGGGGGCACAGCCTTCACGTAGTGTGTGATTTAAGTCTGGCCAGTAAAGAACACGCTAAATTCAAACAAACAGACGCAGATGTCACCTCGTTTGACGGAGGATACGGTTCGGCTTACTTGGCTAAAATGGTTGGTCAAAAACGCGCACGTGAAATTTTCTTTTTGGGTAAAACCTATTCTGCAGATCAGGCTTATGAGATGGGCATGGTGAATAAAGTGGTCCCCCATGAAGAATTAGAATCGACGGCTGTTTTATGGGCACGAGAGATTTTAGAAAAATCGCCCACATCTATAAAAATGTTAAAATATGCGATGAATCTGACAGATGATGGTCTTGTTGGCCAGCAATTATTTGCAGGTGAAGCTACGCGATTAGCCTACATGACCGATGAGGCAAAAGAGGGTAGGGATGCCTTTTTAGAAAAAAGAAAACCCAATTTTGACACCGACAAATGGATATCGTAATGTATATACAGCGAATAGCCCTTATAATTAGCGTAATTATCACCTCAGTAGTGAACGCTCAAGATCTCGGTTTTGCCCAAAAACTCTATTCGAATCACGAGCAATACAAGGTGAACGGTCTTGAATCAAGACGCATAAAGCACAATGAGGTGTTGATTAATAATGATAGAGTCAAAGCCGAAAATCCAGATTTTTATTCGGTTCAAACTGTTGGCCGTTCTATTGAAGGACGACAAATTCAGATGATCAGCTTCGGTAAGGGTTCAACCGATGTACTGCTTTGGTCTCAAATGCACGGAAATGAATCTACCGCTACTAGGGCGCTATTTGATCTGTTAAATTATTTCTCACTTAACCAGCAGTCAAACGAGGTAAGTCGAATACTGAGCGAACTGAGCATACATGTTATTCCAATGCTCAATCCAGATGGGGCAGAGCAGTTTCAACGTGAGAATGCCCTAGGGATAGACCTCAATCGCGATGCATTAAGGTTAGTTTCTCCAGAGGCGCAATTACTCAAACGCATTCGAGACAGTCTTAATGCCGACTACGGGTTTAACTTACACGACCAAAGCCGCTATTATAACGTTAGTCAAACATCAAAACAGGCGAGCATCTCTTTTCTAGCCACCGCCTATAATTACGAGAAAGAAATGAATGAAAAGCGCCGGGATGCTGCTCAACTGATAGGGTACTTACATCAGATCAACGAGTTGTATATTCCAGGACATACTGGTCGTTATAATGACGATTTTGAGCCTAGAGCCTTTGGAGACAATATTCAGCTTTGGGGAACGCGTTTAATATTAATTGAAACCGGAGGCTTTTTGGGAGATCGTGAAAAGAGTGCTGGGAGAAAATTGAATTATGTGCTAATCGGATCTGCTCTAGAATCAATAGCCTCAAATTCTTTCGAAAGTGTTAGCGAATCGGTTTACTGGAATATACCCGAAAATGACCGTAATCTTTTTGATCTGAAAGTCGAAGGTGTTACGGTTGAATATAATGGTGTCCATTACACATTAGACTTAGGCATTAACCTTGAGGAAGCCGAAGCAACAGATAAAATCGGTTATAGTTTATCGGCAAATGTAGTTGACCGAGGAGACCTTAGTACGTATTTTGGATACACCACGGTAGACGGTTCTTCATCGGTTTTAGTGGTACCTAAGGTGTACACTAAAAAGATCCGATCCGAGAAACAGTTTCTCGAATTACTGAGTGAGGGATTCGGTTTCAGCACCAAGAAGAATAATGGGCGGTTTAGCTTTCCTTATATAGAAGAGAAAAACCCGTCACATGAAACGGCTTACCGGAAAGGAACTTTTCTACTGCAATCCAACGGAGTGATTTCAACTGCAGTACTCAATGGTAAAATAATACAACTAATTGATAATTAAATATTTAAAATAAAATAGATAATGTTATTATTTAACCTTAACCTTTTATTTTATCAAATTGAATAATTCAAACATTATCAAGTACTTAGCCTTCTTTTCTATTTATTTGATATGGGGTTCTACCTATATGCTAAATAAGGTGGCTGTAATGGAACTCCCTCCGTTTATGTTGGCAGGAATTCGCTTCACTGTTGCCGGCACACTTATGTTGACTCTAGCATCGCTGTTTGGAAAACCTATTTTCATGAGTAAAATTCAACTAAAGAACAGTATGATCGCGGGATTTCTGTTTCTTGCAATTGGAAACGGTGTCGTTGTTTGGGCATTATCATACGTCGATACGGGCTTTGCGGCTCTTATCATTGCATCCCAACCGCTCATAGTGCTGCTTTTATTGAGAGTCGTAGAGAGAAAACCGGTAAAAAAGCTCTCATGGATCGGCGTGGGTATTAGTTTGCTCGGAATGACGTTATTGGTTAGTCAACAACAAGTCCGTCAAGACACCTCTAGCTTGATTGGCATCTTTATGATTATCGGCTGTGTAATTACTTGGGGCTATGCCAGCATATTCGTGGGCAAGGCCGATCTCCCTAAGAATTATTTAGTCAACTCAGGCTACCAAATGGTTTTTGGCGGATGCGCCTTAGTAGTTATGAGTATCATTAAAAGAGAAGAATGGATCAGCCCTCAATCGTGGAGCCTAGAGGTTGTTTGGTCAATGCTCGGGCTAATCGTATTTGGCAGTTTGGTCGCGTTTACCTCATTTAATTATTTACTAAAAACGGTGAGCCCAGAAAAGGTGGCTACATCTACCTACATTAATCCAATTGTAGCCCTTATTCTAGGAGCACTCGTACTCGATGAGGTGGTGACCCTACAGAGCATTATTGCTGCATTAGCACTTTTGACCGGAGTATATTTCATCAACATGAAGCGCAGCCCTGCGGTTTATTTACGAAGACGAGCTATGCGGAGAATCAAACCTAATTAAATGTCCTATAATTTATATTATGTAAAATAGAAAATATGACAGTATCTCAAGTACCTTCTGTAAACCTCACCCATTATACCCATGGATCCAAAGAACAGCAACAACAATTTGTGGCCGATATCGGAAATGCTTTCTCCACTATTGGGTTTGTCGCGCTCTCCGGTCATTATTTAGAACAACAACTGAGCGAGAACCTTTATGACGCCGTCAAACGCTTTTTTGACCTTCCTGATTCGGTTAAACTGAAATATGAAATTGAAGGATTAGCAGGTCAGCGTGGCTACACCTCGTTTGGAAAAGAAACCGCAAAAGGACAAAAGGTCGCTGATCTAAAAGAGTTTTGGCATTTCGGACAGTATCACGACCCAGACTCGATCTATCCGCCCAATATAGAGGTGCTTGAAGTACCCGAATTCAATCTTTACGGTGAGCTGGTTTATAAGGCGCTTGAAAAAACCGCTTTAGAGCTGCTTAGAGCGCTTTCTGAATACTTAAGCCTACCCAAACACTATTTTGATTCGTTCATTACAGGTGGAAACTCCATTTTGCGCCCCATTCATTACCCTCCAGTCAATGAAAATGAGCAAAAGGCGGTACGTGCTGCTGCTCATGGCGACATTAATTTGATCACGCTTCTCATGGGTGCTCATGGAAAGGGTCTTCAGGTACAGCGTATTGATGGCCAGTGGATTGACGCAATCGCCGCTTCAGATGAACTTATGATTAACGTCGGTGACATGCTGTCTCGTCATACCAATAACCGTTTAAAGTCAACTATTCATCGCGTCATAAATCCTGAACGATCACAGAATCAGTCGCGTTATTCAATACCCTTCTTTATGCACCCCAAGATGACTATGCCTTTAAATGTTTTAGAGCATTGCATTAGCGAAGACAACCCTAAATTGTTCGAGGATATTACCGCCGGGGCCTTTCTCGACGAACGACTAAGAGAATTAGGATTGCTGAAATAGATTAATTATGGATTTATCTGAGCAGTTAAAAAAACTATTTCCCGATCACCAAGAAAGTGAGTCAGCTACCCCAAAAGTTTCTGCAGAATCGACTTCATTTTATGTTCATCAACACCCCGAGTTGCATTGTGTCTTTGAAAAGCGCAAAGGAAAGCCAACTACAGTAATTAAAAACTATCAGGGTGCTAATAGTGATTTCAAGGCCTTAAGCAGCGCCTTAAAGGCCAAGTTTAACGTGGGTGGAGGTGTTAGCAATGAAAGTATTGTTATTCAGGGAAACCTCAGAGATGCAATCATGGCATACTTAAAAGAGTCTGGGTTCACGGTTAAACGTGTCGGCGGATAGATTCCAATCGATCGGGTCTTGGCTGTGCTCCACTAAAAATGCGTTTGCCAAATTGAAGTGATTATTTCCAAACCAATGTCCCCTATTTGCGCTCAAGGGTGAAGGATGGCCGCTTTCTAGTATGGCTATGTGACTGATTTTTTGAAGGATTTTGGCTTGTTTTTTAGCCTGATTTCCCCAAAACATGAACACCATAGGTTGCCCCTTTTCAGCTAAGTACTGAACCACAGATTCAGTGAAGGATTCCCAGCCCATTTTTCTATGAGCGTTTGCCTCACTCACCCGAGTGGTGAGTACCGTATTTAACAGTAGAACGCCTTGCTCTGCCCAATAATCTAGCCGACCATTTTTGGCCATTGGATTTCCGCTCTCTATTAAAATATTCCTTAGAGAGGCCGGGATATAACTGGGCCTTTTGGTAGAAAAAGCCAATCCGTCTGCAACCCCTAAGGCGGGATATGGGTCTTGTCCTATTATCACGACTTTCACTTGGTGCTCTGGGCAGCGCTCAAAAGCCCTAAAAATAGCATCGGGCTCTGGTGTACAGAGATGATCCGCATATTCCTTGTCTAGCCAGGCAGAAAGTTTATCTAGTTTTGCCTGAACATCAGTCTGCTTTAAAAGCCCTTCCCATTGCGTAATCGGAAACGTAAAAAACATATTTAAAGATAGTTAAAGCCGTTATCTTTGTGGTTTCAAAGATGAACGCACTTTTCCAAAAGGCCATAGCCGATCTCGAATTCAACACCGTTTGCGCGCAAATTTCTATACTCTGCCACACAGAAAAGGCACGCGAATTGGCGAAAAATTTACCCATCTATTTTTCGGAAGACGAGGTGCAGCAGACTCTCAGCTTTACTGCTGAATACGTTTCGAGTTTTGAGAACGAAAACCGAATCCCCAACCACGCTTTTGAGCCTATAGATGCAGAATTAAGTTTGCTTAGAATCGAAAATACGGCGATAGAAACAGAGGGTTTTCAGCGTATTGCTCAGGTTTGTGAACTTTTCGAGGCCCATTATAAGTTCTTTAAAAAATTTAATACCTACTACCCCACACTTGCTGTGCGATTAGACGCATTAGTTTATCAGGCAGAAATTAAGAAGCAAATTGCCGAAGTGATTGATCGTTTTGGGGTAATTAAATCTAATGCTTCTCCGGTTTTGAACAATTTAAGAAGAAGTATAAATGAGGTGAGGGCAAAAATTAACCAAAGCTTTGGCGCTGCTCTTAATCACTATTCCAAACTTGATTATCTAGATGAAATACGTGAGTCGGTCATCGATAATCAGCGGGTTTTAGCCGTTAAGTCGATGTATAGGCGAAAGGTAAAGGGTTCGCTCATGGGTGCCTCGAAGACCGGCTCTATAGTCTATATCGTTCCTGAGTCTACTCAAAAGTATTCGAGAGACCTAGCAGAATTAACCTATGAAGAGACGCAAGAGATTCGACGGATTTTGGTAGAGCTCACCAATTTTATCCGCCCGTCTAAACGCGATTTAGAGCTTTATGCGGACTACCTAGTATACACAGACCTCATTTATTCAAAAGCCAAATACGCTCAGAAGACTGGGGGAATTATGCCGGAGATAAACACCAAACGCAGGCTTTACCTAAAGGACGCTTACCACCCATTACTTTTGCTTCAGAACAAAAAGGAGAGCCGACTCACCAAGCCGCAAACTATTGAACTCCACCTTGAGAATCGAATAATCGTCATCTCTGGGCCAAATGCTGGAGGAAAGAGCATCACTTTAAAGACTGTAGGCTTACTTCAACTTATGCTGCAGTCAGGGGTGCTGATTCCGGTACACCGCAGCAGCTCAGTCTGTTTATTTGAAAACTTCTTAACCGACATAGGCGATAATCAATCGATTGAGAATCACTTGAGTACTTACAGCTACCGTTTAAAAAATATGCGGCAATTTCTTAACAAGTGTGACGACACTACATTATTCTTGATTGATGAATTCGGAACCGGATCTGACCCTGAATTAGGCGGAGCCTTGGCAGAGGTCTTTCTTGAAGAATTCTATGAGCGCCAGGCATACGGAGTGATTACCACGCATTATGCTAATCTTAAACTCTTGGCCAACGAATTGGTGCATGCAACCAATGCCAATATGCTCTTTGACAATTCAACCTTAGAGCCCACTTACCAACTCGTGCTCGGTGAGGCCGGAAGTTCGTTCACCTTCGAGGTAGCTGAAAAGAATGGTATCCCCTATCGCTTTTTAAATCGAGCCAAGAAAAAAATTGAGCGCGGCAAGATTCGATTCGATCAGACGATTGCAAAGCTCCAAAAAGAGCGCTCTAAAATGACAAAAACCGAGTCGGTTCTAGACGAGCAGGCTAAACGTGCGAAAATCGAAGCCGAGAAACTCGAAAAACTCAATGAAAAGCTAGACGACAAGCTCAAAAACTACCAGCAGCTTTACGATTACCATCAACGCATGATACAGCTTGGTCAAAAACTCGATGAGTTGTCTGAGCGGTATTTTGTAGATCAAAAAAAGCGCAACCTAATTAGCAGTCTCATTCATTTAGTGGAGACCGAAAATAGCAAGCGAAAGAAAAAGAATGTGGCGACCGTTAAGGATGAGCGTAAATCAAAACAAACCCAAGAGGCGGCGCTTAAAGATGACCTGAAGTCTTTACCGATAAAGTCAGCTGTTGTGACCAAGAAAAAAGCCAAAGAAAAACCAGACCTTGCTTCTTTTAAAGTTGGTGACAAAGTGCGGCTAGAAGACAGTAAATCGACTGGTACTATAGACGCCATTGAAAAAGAGATTGCTACTGTCAATTACGGCATGTTTACTACAAAGGTGCATCTGTCTAAATTAGAGAAACACTAATTTATTGTGAACAAGCCCACTATTATTTACGACTCGCACTGCACCTTCTGCACCGCCTCAATAGATTGGGTGGCCAAAAGAGATCCCAATCAGTTTTTCGCCTTTGAACCATCTGGCTGCGATCAAACGTCTATATGGCTCAAAGAGCGCGGAATAGATGCCCAATTGACTGACAAAACGATCATTTTAATTAAACCGGGTGAGGGCTGGTTCATAAGAGCTGAGGCAATAGGTGAAATTTGCGCTCACCTGAGTCCTAAACCTTGGTGGTTATTCCTCTTTACCGTTTTTCCAAATTCGGTTTTAGATATCGGCTACAAGCTCGTATCCTATACTAGGCGTTGGATTAATTGAGCCACCTCTTTGTTCAGGGGTTTAGCACTGTTAAACGTAATGCTTTGATAGGTATTAGGGTTCATTAGGCCATGCTGCTCGAGTATAGGCATCATATGCTGGTAGTCAGAAGCGGTTTTCCCGGCCAACAGCCAGTTCATGGTCTCTTCATTCGGATGCTGCTTTATCAACTCGATAAATCCAGGTAAATAGAGGCGATCTTTAGTGAATCCTCCTCCCCTATATAAGCGTGTTACTAGTTTAAACGCATGGTCTCTTGAAAGCTTATACTCGCCTACTAGTTGATCGAAGCTAGCTGCAAACGATTGACCTTTAATAACATTATCGGCCAGCACAACCCTAACAGCCAATTCAAATATTCGATCAAAATTTAAGGCTCCCGAATAGTACTCGGCCAGAACCGCTAACCCCTCTTGGGTTTGAACGTTAAATGGAAAGCCTAAGCTAAAGATCTTGAGTCTCTGATTCTCAGCATTAAAGGTAGTTACCAGATGCACACCTATCTCATGATTGGCTAGCGCTTCTAACTCTAATGCCGAGAAGTGCTCTCCCCGTTTGAGTATAACTGATTTTTTGCTGTTACTCACCATAGCTTTCGAGCTCATATGCGTAGCTGATTTTACGGTGACGTTAAATCCGTATTGGTTCACAAATGAATTCATGTACTCAAGGGCCTCCTCAGTAGTGTGCAATCGTTGACTACTCGTTAAGTTTATTTTACTCTTTGACGCTTTAATAAGTGCATGGGCGCGCTGCAGGTCTAGTGCCGATGGTGCACCAAAGGTTTTTAGGCTCGATCGTAAAAACAACTCTTTTTTCCCAACATGTTCTACGCAATCTAAAATACCACTGAAATACCACCTAAGCTGCTCATACAGCTCAGCAATTGCCTCATTTTCAATTTTTTGCATTTCGAGCTTAAACAACTCTTTTCGTATGGCTCGCAGGTTTAAGGTACACTTGGGGTAGCGAAAAACAGGGTCAATACTATAACCGCTTTTGTAAAATTTTTGACGTTCTTTTTCGGCATTGATCGGATTGATGTACAGTAATAATTCGACCTTATTTAGCAGTTGGTAGAACCGTAGGTCAATCTGTTGAAGCTTGGCGAACGGTGCACTCATAACCCAGAAAGAAGCATTTTATCTATAACTGTTTGAAGTTTATGCGCGGTTTCTTCAACTTTTTCAGGGTAAACTTCAGCAGTTAATTCGTCGCAGAAGTACTTTTTAAATTCTGTAGCTAACACCAAACAGTTTGCATGTTGATTCATCAATTGTTGTAAGAAAGCTCCTTTTCCAAAAAAGGTGTTGTTCTCGGCCACCCAAAACGTATCAAAAGAATGCGCCAAAAGATTTAAATAGCGTTCAATATAGGCTCCCCAAATCTTATGATTAACCTGTGAAGTACCCACGTTTATTTCGGGTACTTCTCGCTCCCAGCGTTTGTAGTTATAACTGTGAATATCAAATACGATTAGAGGTCGATTTGAAAACTGTTGCTCTAGTGAGTCCATTAGGTGATGAATGACAGTATAACAGCGCTTGTAGCGCTGTAGGGCCCCTGCTTTTTGCTCATCGCTCAAGGGAATGGTCCAAACAGATTTTCCCCAAGCCGTATCGTAAATGGCCTCGCTGGGTATTCTATTCAGGTCGTAATAGTAGCGGCTATCCAGACCACTAAAAACTATAGGACAGCCCTGAATGAATGATTTAGTATAGGGGTCTTCTTCGTACAAGCGCTCAGTATCAGAAAGTGCACATTGGTCGCTAAGACTCTCAGGCAAATAATGCCCGTCATGAATTGCTGCAGCTATCATAGGTGCATAGCGCTCTATTTTAAGGTGAAAGCAACGAAAGTTATCGATGGCCTCAAAGGGCTCTCTTCTATCGATGAGATCTAAAATAGCTTCGATCTTTAATTCAGCCACCATTAACTGCAACTGAATTAAGAATCTTGAACTTCCGAACGGAGTTTCGAGCGACGGTGAATCTTAAACAACATGTCGTCTACCTTTTCTTCTATAAAATCAACCACTTTGCGCTGAACCTTGGTTTTGTTCATTTTATTTACGGGAACTACTCCTCCTGGCGACATTACGTTTACCTCTATCAACTTGCCGTTGATCACATCTATACCAACAAAAAACAAGCCGTCTTTGACCAATTTCGGCCCAATTTTCTTGCAAATATTGAGTTCGTGCTTGGTTAAACTGTGTTTTTGGTAGGTTCCACCCGCAGAAAGATTTGATCGGTGATCTTTGGCATCTGGAACGCGCCTAACCGCACCTATAGGTTCTCCGTTGAGTAATAGAATTCGAATATCACCCTTCTCTGCCCCTTCTACGTACTCTTGTAAAATCACGTAATTGAATGATCCGTCTGCATTCGTGAGGTAAAAATCTAAAAGTGAATTGATGTTTTTCATCGCCGATTTCTCAATCAAAATGACTCCTGAACCACCGTAGCCATTTAACGGCTTTAAGATCATCTTATCTGAATTGGAATCTTCTATCTGGCGAATGAGGTACTCTTTATTCTTAGAAACGTGTGTGTTCGGAATGATATCTTCGTGAATATTACCAAAGGCGGCAGTGTATAATTTGTTATTGGCCTCTCTCAACCCTTCAATAGAATTTAGAATGAAAACGTCGTCTTTAACGCTGTCTAAAAAGTTCAACATCAGCGGGTCCATAGGCGGATTGGCGCGCATAAATATGCAGTCAAAACCAGCTAACGGAAGCATCTGATGCTTAAACGAGCAGCTTTTGTAAAACGCTTTGATATTAAGGGAAATCTTCGAGGGGGGATTGATCACCTGACAAAAGGCTGAAGTTACTCGATCTCTTATGGTGAGGTTTCCAGGGGTACACAAGGCTACCTTATGCCCTCTTAGTACGCACTCATGAATAAACGTTAAGGTAGTATCTCTTTCGGGGTTGATGTTCTCCCAAGGATACATCAGAAAACAAATGTGCATAGTGCGCGTGCTAGAATTAGTTCTTTAGATCGTCTATATGATCGTCCCAGTTTTTTGGCTTGGGCGTATTCAGTTTATTCAACTTTTTGGCAATTATGGTAGCCACTGTTGCATCACCAGTCACGTTAACCACTGTTCTACACATATCAAGAGGTCTGTCGACGGCGAAAATTAACGCCAACCCGATAGCCAGTTTATCTGCCGGAAAGCCCACTGACTCAAGCACTATTACTAACATTACCATGCCTGCTCCAGGAACCGCTGCTGCACCAATAGAGGCTAACAACGCCGTTAAGATAATGGTTAATTGATTTCCCAATGTTAATTCAAAGCCAAGTGCTTGAGAAATAAAAACGGCTGCAATGGCCTGATAAACACTTGTTCCGTCCATATTAATAGTGGCACCGACAGGCAAGACAAAACTGCTTACTTCTTGATCTACTCCCACATGTTCCTCTAATCGCTCCATAGTAACCGGTAGGGTTGCCGCACTTGAAGAGGTGGAGAAAGCTAGTAGTTGTGCCGGACTAATTTGGGTTATGAACCAGAAAGGATCCTTTTTGACTACGAATTTGATAAGTATCATGTAAAATACAATCATCATAAATAGCCCTAACACCAAGAGCCCTGAGTATTTCATTAGGGCAATTAGCAATTCCGGATTATTGCTAGAAACTACAACACTTGAAAGCAAGGCGAATACAGCATATGGTGCCGATAACATAATGAGATCAACCATCTTCAAGATCACATCGTTAAGCGTATCAAAGAATTGCTTAATTGGC
>Ga0222714_10002608_pt1:0-15000 | contig 18920 bp, 24 predicted proteins | sample C33_3DmetaG_FD_165048 | JGI IMG/M metagenome (GOLD analysis project Ga0222714, IMG submission 165048) | Estuarine water microbial communities from San Francisco Bay, California, United States - C33_3D | ecosystem: Environmental > Aquatic > Marine > Unclassified | place: USA: California...
CACCTTCTGAAGTTCCATAAACATGAGTTGCACTATCTGGATTTTCTGCATAAACTGTCCAATTTCCAGTATAAAATGGAGTTAATCCAGCTGGGTGTGGAGGTGTAGTTAAGAAATTATCCCAACCAACATGAACCCCACGTGATGCAGGAATTGCTACGTGAACTAAGTGACCAGTCCAAGCTAAAGAACTAACACCAAGTAAACCTGATAAATGATGGTTTAAGCGTGATTCATTATTTTTAAACCAAGATAAACTTGGGCGGAATTTTGGTTGTAAATGCAACCAACCAGCAAATAATAAAACACATGAGAATAATAATAATCCAATTGAACCTGCGTATAACTCTTGGTTTGTGCGGAATCCAATAGTATACCACCAGTGATATACACCTGAATATGCAATGTTAACCGGGTATGTATTACCTTTACTAAAAGCTTTTAATGCAGACTCTCCAAAGTGTGGATCCCAAATTGCATGCGCAATTGGTTTTGTTTTTAAAGGGTTCGTTACCCATTTTTCAAAATTTCCTTGCCAAGCAACATGAAAAAGATTTCCAGAAGTCCATAAGAAAATAACTGCTAAATGACCGAAGTGAGATGCAAATATTTTTTGGTATAAGTTTTCTTCTGTCATACCGTCATGTGCTTCTAAATCATGAGCAGTTGCAATACCATACCAAATTCTTCTTGTTGCTGGATCTTGTGCTAGGGCTTGGCTAAATTTTGGGAATTTAGTTGCCATAATTATGAAATACCTTATTTATATAAATTTTAGTGATGAATAAAACTATTAGTTAGCATTTTATTCAAGCTTCGAGAATTAAATTCAACTACTTTTTAACTAATTGATATTGCACGAGCTAGGAAGAATGACCAAGTCGTTCCAATACCACCAAGTAAATAGTGAGCTAAACCAACAGCTCGACCTTGAGTAATACTTAATGCACGTGGTTGAATCGCAGGAGCAAAGTTTAATTTATTGTGTGCCCAAACGATTGATTCAATTAACTCTTGCCAATATCCACGACCACTGAATAAGAACATTAAGCTAAATGCCCAAATAAAGTGAGCTCCTAAGAAAATTAAACCATATGCTGATGAAGCTGATCCATATGATTGAATTACTTGTGAAGCTTGTGACCATAAGAAGTCACGTAACCATCCATTAATTGTAATCGCACTTTTTGCAAAGTTACCACCTGTAATATGAGAAATCGTACCATCCGGTGCAATTGTCCCCCAAACATCAGATTGCATTTTCCAACTGAAATGGAAAATAACTACAGAAAGAGAATTATACATCCAGAATAACCCTAAAAATACGTGATCCCAACTTGAACTTTGACATGTACCACCACGACCTGGACCATCACATGGGAAACGGAATCCTAAATTTGCTTTATCTGGAATTAATTTTGAACTACGTGCATATAATACACCTTTTAATAAAATTAAAACCGTAACGTGAATTGTAAAAGCGTGAATATGATGAACCATGAAATCTGCCGTACCTAATTGAATTGGCATCATTGCAATTTTACCACCAACTTCTACAACTTCACCACCAAATGCATAACTTGTTGTTGCTAAAGCATTTGGAGCTGTTGTTCCAGGTGCTAATAAATGAATATTTTGAATCCATTGTGCAAAGATTGGCTGTAATTGAATTGCTTTATCTGAGAACATATCTTGTGGACGACCTAATGCCCGCATTGTATCATTATGAATATAAAATCCAAAAGCATGACATCCTAAGAAAATACAAACCCAGTTTAAGTGTGAAATAATTGCATCTCGATGGCGTAAAACACGATCTAACAAATTATTATAGTTATTTGCTGGTGTGTAATCACGAACCATAAAAATTGCACCATGAGCAGCACCACCAACAACACAGAATCCTCCAATCCACATATGATGTGTGAATAAAGAAAGTTGTGTTGCATAATCAGTTGCAATATATGGATATGGAGGCATTGCATACATATGATGTGCTACAATAATACTTAATGACCCCATCATAGCTAAATTAATTGCTAATTGTGCATGCCATGATGTTGTTAAAATTTCATATAAACCTTTATGACCTTCACCTGTAAAAGGACCTTTGTGTGCTTCTAAAATTTCTTTCATGCTGTGGCCAATACCCCAGTTAGTACGGTACATATGACCAGCTACAATAAATAAAACTGCTAAAGCTAAATGATGGTGTGCAATATCGCTTAACCATAAACCACCTGTTACAGGATTTAAACCACCTTTAAATGTTAAAAAATCAGAATATTCACTCCAATTACCACCGAAGAATGGGGCTAAACCCTTTGAAAAACTAGGGTATAACTGACTCATTAATTCACGATTAATTAAAAATTCGTGAGGTAACGGGATTTCTTGCGGTGCTACACCGGCATCTAATAATTTATTAATAGGTAGTGCAATATGAATTTGATGACCTGACCATGATAAACAGCCTAAGCCTAATAAACCAGCTAAATGGTGGTTCATCATTGATTCTGCATTTTGGAACCATTCTAATTTAGGAGCTGCTTTATGATAGTGGAACCAACCAGCAAATAACATAATTGCCGACATTGCTAAACCACCAATAGCAGTCCAGTATAATTCAACTTCACTAGTGATACCTTCTGCACGCCACATTTGGAACCAACCTGAAGTTGTCTGAACACCTTGGAAATTTCCACCTACATCACCATTCAAAATTTCTTGACCCACAATTGGCCAAACAACTTGCGAACTTTGTTTAATATTAACTGGGTCATTTAACCAAGCTGAATAATTAGAAAAATATGCTCCATGGAAGTGCATACCACTAATCCATAAAAAGATAATTGCTAATTGTCCAAAGTGTGCGCTGAAAATTTTACGAGAAACCTCTTCTAACGAACTAGTTTGACTATCAAAATCATGAGCATCAGCATGTAAGTTCCAAATCCATGTTGTAGTTTTTGGACCTTTCGCTAACGTTCTAGAAAAATGACCTGGTTGGGCCCATTTCGCAAAACTAGTTTCGACTGCGTCTTTCTCTACAAAAACTTGTACATTTTTTGCACGACGGTCGGTTGAGCTTATTGCCATTAATATTTCTCCTTGTTGGGAGATGAAAATCTATGAAACTCTCATAACTTAATAAAACTTAGCTTTACTAGATATATCGCTGTTAAGTATGGGTTTTCAAATTATAATTATACATTTTTTCAAAAAAAATTTCTGAATTGTTTTAGATTTTAAAAATAAAAAATAAATTAAAAATTTTGTAAAATCAGTAATTCTAATAAAATTTTCACTAAAACTTATTAGTGAAAATTTTTATTTTGCTGAATCTATAATAAAAATTAAAAATATAATCCTAACATATCAGGGAAAAAACGATTAATTTCAATTATAAAGCCTGCTGTAAATGTCATCCAGATAGTTAAAAGAACAGGCGCAGTTGATAAATATTTTTGAAGATCTTCCATAAAAATTTCGTTTTAAGTTAAATAATTGAATATTATCAAATAATATTATTATGTATAGTATAGTTAAAATTTTTAACGTGGTGATACCGTTATTTCATCGTTTGGAGCTATTAATTCACCACTAATCAATTCTTGCCATGCCGAAATTGGCCAAATATAACCAGTCGTCATAATTTTTAATGCTAATGGAACATTGATAATAATTTCGCTTTCGGCAGGATTTTTTGTTGTACTTACAGCACGTAAATATTTACGGCCAACCCAACCAATCCAACCTGAAATATATAGAAACCCAAATCCTGGAAGAATAAATTCAGCAGCATGAGTCCAACGTCCATCAGCAATTAAATGTGGTAAACCATCGGCTCCACATAATAAATCTGATCGACCATATTTATCAAATCGTGCTTGTGTTCGATCAATTTGTTGTTGTAATGCTAAAGCTGGTGGTGAATCAGCTTCATATTGCGCCATTCTTAATTCTAATTTCTTTACGCTTGTTTTTAATCTTTTAGAAAAAGCTGGTGATTCACTACATTTTGTTAATCCACCAATATCTGCTAAAGCTTGATTTGGACTAAAAGTTACTAATAATGCCAAAAATAATCCGATTAAATTAAAACGTTTCATTCTTAAAGTAAAATTTGAAATTGGTTGTTTAGTAAAAAATTTTAAATGATTAAACTTACTAATATATATAGTACTATAGTTTTTTAAAAAAACTTTATTTAATTCTTTTTTACTACCTGTAAAAAATAATAACAAAAAAATATTAATAAAAACTTCCGAAATAATTTAAAATTTGTTTCGAAAGTTTATAAAAATTATAAATTATTCAAAATCTTTACGATTTGGATTTCGTGACGGATCACCCGAAAGAAGTCCAAAAATAAATAAAGAAACAAAAAAGATAACTGTTGTGTAAACAAAAATTTTTAAAGTTAGCATTTACTTTTTCTTAAAAATTATTTTTAATAATATTAATTATACTAAAATAAAATGATTCTAAATTATTTAATTAACTAAGAATTCTTTTATCAATATACTTTTAAAGTTTAGGACTCTTGTTATTAGTTGTTATTGAAGGTAAAAAAACTGGATAAACTCTTAATGCTGTAATAAGTATTTTTTTAGCGTTTCTCTTATTAAATTCTAAATTCGTTTTATTTCGAGCTGATATATATCCTTCTACTAAAATATAATCATTTTTTCGATAATATTTTTTAACTTCACGGGCTAAGTTACCCCAAAATATTAATGAAACAATTCGAGGTTTTTTAGGTTGTGGAATTTCAACTCGAAACAGTATATAAAAAAATTTTTCTTTAATTAATATTTCTTTCGGATTCTCTAAAACTTTAACAACACCAGAAAAATAATTTGTATTACCCATAAATTTAAATAATTAAATTTCGCTGCTTTTGAACATCTTCAAAATTAATATCACGTAATCGTTTTAATAAACGAATAAAATATTCTAAAAAGTAGTCATCTAATTGAACAATTTCTTCTGATTCAATTTTAAATAATTTATATAAATCAAAGGTTGACTTTGAAAAATTATTTTCAGTATTTAAAATTTCAACGAAAGCTAATCGATCACTAATATTTTGACCCCATTCAAAAAATCCAAAAAATTTGCTAATTGATTTTAAAACAATTAATGGAACTCGTTGAATTTTTGCAGTTTGGCCAGCTAATTGCTCACATAAACTTATAATTTCAGATGAAACCCAACTTTTTGAACCACTTAAAAAGAATACTTGGTTGGCAGTTTGAGGAATTTGTAAAGCCCGCAAACAGAATTTTGCAATATCTTGAGTATCCATATAAGAAATAGATGTATTTTCATTTGTTACCCAAATTGGTAAATTTTCTAAAATTGGAATTGCATATTGTTCAATTAAACCTTGATAAAAGCCTGTTAATCGGAAAATAGTATATGGAATTTGAGATTGTTTTAATTTTTGTTCAATTCCATATTTTAATTTCATTAAAGGAATATTATCAAATTGTTCAACATTTTGTGCAGAAAAGAAAATGAATCGTTGTATATTAGCAATTTTTGCAGCCTCAATTAAACACAATTTTCCATCCCAATCTACTTTTTTTAGCGAATCTAATTCATTTGGGCGACTTGTAGAAGCATCAATAATAGCAGTAATCCCTTTTAAACAAGGAGGAAGTGTTTCGGGACGACTTAAATCCCCATAAACTAATTCAGCCCCCCATTCTTTTAAAAAACTTGCTTTTCTAAAATTTCGAACCAAACAACGAACTTTGTAGCCTTTTGTTAAAGCTTGTAATACAATTTGACGGCCGAGTGTTCCTGTTCCTCCTAAAATAAGTAGACTCATATTTTAAATTTTTTAATTAAAAACTGAACTTTGTAAAAAATCTTGCGCTTCAAGATTAACTAATTCTTTTTTTGTTAAAACTTGACCCCGACTATCAAAAATTCGATTAGCTTGACGCATACGAGCACGATCTAAAGCATTTTTTACGCTACGTGCATTTGCAAATAATGGTTTTTCTTTCCTTCTATCAATATATTGACTTAGTGCAATTTCAGCTTCTGGTGTTAATTGATATTGTTGTTCATCTAACATTATTTTAGCAATTTTTAATAATTCATCAGTTGAATAATCCGGAAAATCAATGTGATTAGCAATTCGTGAAGATAAACCGGGATTTGACTCATAGAATTTATCCATTGGTTCTTTATAACCTGCTAATATAACGACTAATTCATCACGTTGATTCTCCATTACTTGCAATAAAATTTCAATTGCTTCCGCACCATAATCTCTTTCATTATCAGGTTTATATAAATAGTAAGCTTCATCAATAAACAGAACTCCACCCATTGCTTTTTTTAGTACTTCTTTTGTTTTTGGTGCAGTATGACCAATATATTGACCAACTAAATCATCACGTGTAACAGTTAAAAGATGACCTTTACGAATATAACCTAGTTGATATAAAATATCAGCCATTTTTAAACCAACTGTTGTTTTACCTGTTCCCGGGCTACCCGTAAAAGACATATGTAAGCCGGGATTTCCAGATGTTATACCTAAGTTTTTTCTTAATTTATCAATTAATAATAAAGCTGAAATTTCGCGAATACGAGATTTTACAGGAACTAAACCTACTAATTCTTCATCTAATAAGTTTAAGATTTTTGCAATTTCTGTTTTAGCATACTCTTCTTGTAAATTAATTGGAGATGTGTTCATAATAAACAAATATAAGGATTTTAACAAGTGAATTTTTATATACTAAACCAATTATAACTAATAATTGGTTTAATAAGAAAATAATATATTAGTTAATGGTAAAAGTTGGAATACTTGATAAACAAATAAATGCAAAGCCAGCACTTCCGCATGCTCCAACAAAGAAACCACCTTTGAATTGATCCCAAGCTTTTTTCGTTTGTAAATCATTCTCTGAACCTTCTGATTTACCTTCCCCAAAAGCAGCAATACCATATATGCTTAGACCTAAAGTTAAAATTACAATTAAGCCAATTGTTGAAAGGAATCCTGCTAGTAATCCAATATCTGAATCACGTAAAGGACCTAATTTAACAAATGGACCAATTAAAAAATAACCATGTGCTAAACCAATTTCTAACCCACGTAATAATGGTGTTAAACCAAATCGGTATGCTGGTAAATTTTGTAAAAGTGCTCGTGTCACGGCAGACGATGTTATTGGAGTTGCTAAATGACCCACAAATGGATCGTCATTATAAGGTTTAATAAAATTAGCCATAAAGTTAATTGAAAAATTAGTTAAATTAATAAGAAAATTTTTTAATTAAATTAAATATAAGGAAAGTATAAATTTTGATGAAAAATTGTACAATCCAAAATTTTTATATAGATTACTATATAATATATATTAATATACAGAAAAATTTTTATAAACTTCATTTTGTTATAATAAGAGAAATTTTATGATAATTGCTATAGATTATTTTTTATTAGTAGGGTTCTGTTTTGCTCTTGCATCTGGTTTATTCTTAGGCCTAAAATCAATTAAATTAATTTAACAAGACTAGAAAAGATGGAAAATGAAATTCGTCGTGACATAATTGTTGGGTCAAGACGTTTTAGTAATTATTTCTGGTCATTCTTTTTATTTTTTGGAGGTATTGGATTTTTATTAGCTGGTATTTCTAGTTATTTTAAAATTAACTTATTACCATTTGCAAATCCAACAGAATTAGTTTTCATTCCCCAAGGTTTAGTAATGATGTTTTACGGGACTTTAAGTGTTGGAATTAGTATTTATACATTAATGACAGTACTTTTAGATATTGGAAGTGGATATAATGAATATAATCGAGTGGAAAACCTTGTTAAAATAGTTCGAAAAGGATTTCCAGGGAAAAACCGTGAAATTCTTTTAACATATCCATTAACAAATATTCGATCAATCGGTATCAAAATTACTGAAGGATTAAATCCAACTCGAAGTCTTTATTTATGTTTAAAAGATGAGCGAAAAATACCTTTAACGCCTGTTCAAGAACCTACGTCTATTTCAAATTTAGAAGAAGAAGCTGCAAGCTTAGCAAAATTTCTTGATTTAAAGTTAGAAAATTTATAATATTTTATTGCTTTTTATGTCCGCCTAATTGTATTATAAAATTACGCGGGCATAGTTTAGTGGTAAAACATTAGGCTTCCAACCTAAAAATGGGGGTTCGATTCCCCCTGCCCGCTTTTCCTTTTTGATCCTATATTAGAATGAGCAACAATCTTTTTATTAATAAAGGAATAAATATAATATGTCTGGTGGATCTACGGGTGAACGTCCATTTTCGGATATCATTACTAGTGTACGTTACTGGATTATTCATAGTATTACAATTCCATCACTTTTTGTATCAGGATGGTTATTTGTTAGTACTGGTTTAGCATATGATGTATTTGGAACACCGCGTCCAAATGAATACTTTACACAAGATCGTCAACAAATTCCACTTGTAAATGATCGATTTAGTGCAAAACAAGAATTAGAAGATTTAACTAAAGGTTTATAATTTTAAGGGGAAAAAACAATGGCAAAAAACATTAATCAACCTGTAGCTTATCCAATTTTTACTTTCCGTTGGTTAGCAGTTCATGGATTAGCAATTCCAACAGTATTCTTCTTAGGTGGAATTACTGCAATGCAATTCATTCAACGATAAATTAATATATAATAAGAGGTAATTTTTTATGACAGGTCCAAATCCAAATAAACAAGCGGTAGAATTAAATCGAACTTCTCTTTACTGGGGACTTTTGTTAATTTTTGTGTTAGCAGTACTATTCTCAAGTTACTTTTTCAATTAATTATAAAATAGGAGTTTTTTTATGGCAAACACTGGTCGAATTCCTTTATGGCTTGTAGGTTTAGTAGGTGGGTTAGCAGTAATTACAATGCTATCTTTATTTATCTATGGTTCATATTCAGGATTAGGTTCATCATTATAATTTCTTAATCTATCTGTAAGTCTTTATAATTTTATATCTAACACTTACATTTATAAGTTAATTTAAAAAAATTAACTTATAATAATTTTTTTTATTTTATATAAAAACGAAAACTTTTAGTTGTTTTAATTAACAATTGATTTTTAAGTAGAGTATTAGTGGCTTAAGTAAAAATCTGTAAATCTGATCTTTTATTTTCGAAATTGTTTTCTAATTTTTTTAACAGTAATTGTAATAAGGTTTTTGATTGATTTAAAAATATTTGTCGTATTTTTTGTTCCACGACCAAATAACCCAAACCATAATTTTGGATAAATTCTTTCTATATTTTGTTCTTTTTCATCTTGCCATGCAGTATTACCACCACTATAAATACTATTTTTAGGGCGCGGTCCAATATGAAGTTCAGTATTTTCAGTAATAAAAGGAAAATAGAAATACTGTCCCCAAATTGCATGAAACAGGGCAAAAGCTGTTAAACCAATATGTGTTGAAATAATAATTGTAGATATTAGATTTAAAACAGCTATTTGTCCGGGCAAACTTTCAGGACCTTCACTACTCATTAATTGTGGTATTAATATCGACTCTTGAAACCACCAAACTCTGTAGACAAAGTAAACAAAAATTTGTTCCACAAAGCCAATAATTAATAAAAATGTCCAATGCCAACGAACTAAGTATGGACAATATCGTTTTCCAATTCGTGTTACTAAAGCATAGGCTGCAATACCTGAAAGTTGCGCCCAAAATTTACTAACTGCTTCAAAAGCACGTGGAATAAAACTATTATATATTTTATAATAATAAGGCAATATAAATGCTTTATCTGAGTCATTTAAATTTGAAATATACATTGAAATGGGATCAATATAATAACGTAAACCCATTTCGGGATCAGTTTTTATAATTCCTTTGATAAATGCGTAATAAATTAATTGGCCAGGATTATACCAATGAACATTATCACCTAACTTCAAATCTCTCATCATTGAGACTCGACTTCCCTCACTTAATTGAATGGCATCTACTCCTAATTTACTTAAATAAGGAGTTTTAATTAACATTGTACGATACATTGTAATAACATCAATTAGATGGCGATACCATAAATAACCAGCGAAAAGTCCAATACATGTAATATAAAATGACGTTTTTAAATTATATCGGATTGCTAAAATTACAAAACGGATAAAAAGAATGAAAAATAAAAGACTTTCAATATCAGATAACGTTAAGCCATCTTCAACTTGTTGCCATAATCCTTGCACAATCAATTTAAAAGTTTCAAATGAGACAGATTTCACTTCATTATTCGAAAGATTAACATTATCATTTAAAATATTCAAATTAGTTGGATTTTCAACGCCAAACCAGTTTAAAACTGTTTCTTGATCAATGTTAATTAAAAAAAGTAAATTTTTAAAAAAATATAACATAAATTGGGTTTATTAATATAGTATAAATCATTTTAAATATTTTATAAAATTAATACTTAAATATGAAATAAGTAAGTAAAAGAAAATGTCACTTTTTTAACTAACAATTTAATATTACACAAATTAAAAAAAAAAATAAAGCCATTTTATTTTTTTAATATAAATTTTAATACACAAAAGAAATTTATATATACATATAAAATTATAACTATGATAAAACGATGAAAAATTAAAAATTTTTTACCCCCAAGGGAATTCGAATCCCTGTCTGCTCCGTGAAAGGGAGCTGTCCTAGGCCTCTAGACGATGGGGGCAAGAATTTTAAGTTAAAATAAAAATATAATGTACATATTTATTAAGCGGGCAACGCGATTCGAACGCGCGACATCAACCTTGGCAAGGTTGCGCTCTACCACTGAGCTATGCCCGCTAGTACACAATTAATTATATATCTTCTAACTTGAATTATAATACAAATATATAAAACTTTATCAAAAATGTCAATAGATTAAAAATTTTTAATTTGATCGAAATTTAATTTTAAAAACTAAATATATTAATAATTTTAAAACTTAGAAATTATAGTTTAGACTATAATTTCTAAATATTTAGATTGATGATGCAATACCATCCGCAGCAGCAATTACAATAACAAGAATGATCCAAGCTTGGAAAACTAGATTAAAGTTATCTTTTGACGCTTCCCATTCACCTGGTGTCGCTAATGCTACTGGAACTGTTACAACTAAACCTAATGAAATTAAAACAAATAAAGCTGTTAAAGCAGTTATCATAATTATTTTTTTAAAATTTTTATATCGATGATCTAATTAACGTTTATACGAGATTAAAGATTACCTTTTTTTAAAGCTAATAAAACAATTACTGCTGGTCCAGCTAACATAATAACACCTGTCGCTAATAATTGTCCTATAATTTGCCAATTAATCATTTTTAAAATCCTTATTTATAAATTTTTAATGAAATTTTAAGTAATAAAATAACCAATAATGTTACTTATAATTTTACTTTAAAATTAATAAAGTAAAAATATTATTTTATTTTACTATGACTATTTTAATTTTATCTATACATAATAAAGAATAAAACCTATTCCTTTTTTTGTTATTTCATGGTATTATTTGTTTAGGGTTGCTAACTCAATGGTAGAGTACTCGGCTTTTAACCGAATAGTTCTGGGTTCGAATCCCAGGCAGCCCAATTTAGAATATATTCAATTTTAATAAATGATCTTTTTAAAATATGAAATAAAAAAAATTGATAATATAGTTTCAAAATTAATACGAATTAAAAAACTATATTTGTATTTAGAGACTGTTAATTATTTGTTAACAAACTCTAAATACAATAAAAAATTTATCTAACTTTCTATTTTAAAATAAAAGTTAAATAAAGTTAATTAGATTAATCAATAGGACGCATTGATAATACAGGCTCATTTGCACGGTTAATACCTTTTTCAAAACCAGCAGCAGCAGCACGAGCACGACCTGAATGCCACCAGTGACCAACTAAGAAGAAGAAAGCTAAGAAGAAGTGTGAACAACATAACCATGAACGCGGTGATACATAGTTAACCGAGTTAATTTCTGTTGCTACACCACCTACAGAGTTAAGTGAACCTAATGGAGCATGTGTCATATATTCCGCCGCACGACGCTCTTGCCAAGGTTGAATATCATTTTTAATTTTGTTAATATCTAAACCATTTGGACCACGTAATGGCTCAACCCATGGTGCACGTAAATCCCAGAAACGCATTGTCTCACCACCAAAGATAATTTCTCCACTTGGTGAACGCATTAAATATTTACCTAGACCTGTTGGACCTTGAGCTGATGAAACATTAGCACCTAAACGTTGATCACGTACTAAGAATGTAAAAGCTTGTGATTGAGATGCTTCTGGACCAGTTGGACCATATAATTCACTTGGATATGCTGTGTTATTATACCACGCATATAAAGCAGCTGTAAAGCCCATTAGTGAAATTGCAGCTAAACTATAAGAAAGGTAGGCTTCACCAGACCAAACAAAAGCACGACGTGCCCATGCGAATGGTTTTGTGAAAATGTGCCAAATACCACCAGTGATACATAAAATACCAACCCAAATGTGGCCACCAACAATATCTTCCATATTGTTAACAGATACTACCCAACCGTCACCACCAAATGGAGAACGGAACACGTAACCAAAAATTACAATTGGATTTAATGTTGGAGTTGTAATAAAACGAACATCACCACCACCAGGTGCCCAAGTATCATAAACGCCACCTAAATACATTGCTTTACCTACTAATAAGAAAGCACCGCAACCTAGTAAACATAAATGAATACCTAAAATCGTTGTCATTTTATTTTTATCACGCCAGTCATATCCAAAGAATGGGAATGATTCTTCTAATGTATCTGGACCTAATAATGAATGGTAAATACCACCAAAACCTAACACAGCTGATGAAATTAAATGAATTACACCAACAGCAAAGTATGGCACTGTTGTAGTAATCTCACCACCTGGGCCAATTCCATAACCTAATGTAGCTAAGTGTTGCATACAAATGAAACCTTGCTCATATAAAGGTTTTTCCGGTACAAAATGAGATACTTCAAATAAAATCATTGCACCAGCCCAAAATACCATTAAACCAGCATGTGCTACATGAGCACCTAATAATTTACCTGAAACATTAATTAAACGAGCATTTCCACTCCACCAAGCAAAACCTGTAGACTCAATGTCGCGACCTGCTATACTACTATTAAAGGGCGTTTCCACGTGGTAATACCTCCTCAGGGAATACAAAGTTTTCATGTGGTTGGTCTTGAGCAGCCATCCAAGCACGAATACCTTCGTTTAATAAAATATTTTTTGTATAGAACGTTTCAAATTCTGGATCTTCTGCAGCCCGTAACTCTTGTGAAACAAAATCGTAAGCACGTAAATTTAGCGCTAAACCAACAATACCAATGGCACTTGTCCATAAACCTGCTACTGGTACAAATAACATAAAGAAGTGTAACCAACGTTTGTTAGAAAACGCTACACCAAAAATTTGTGACCAGAAACGATTCGCTGTAACCATTGAGTATGTTTCTTCTGATTGTGTTGGAGTGAAAGCACGGAATGTGTTCGCTGCATCACCATCTTCAAATAAAGTATTTTCTACTGTTGCACCATGAATAGCACAAAGTAAAGCACCACCTAAAATACCAGCAACACCCATCATATGGAATGGGTTTAAAGTCCAGTTGTGGAAACCTTGTAAGAATAATAAGAAACGGAAAATTGCTGCTACACCAAAACTAGGTGCGAAGAACCAACTTGCTTGTCCTAATGGGTAAAGTAAGAATACTGAAACAAATACAGCAATTGGACCTGAGAACGCAATAGCATTATAAGGACGAATACCAACTAAACGAGCAATTTCAAATTGACGTAAACAGAAGCCAATTAAACCAAATGCACCGTGTAAAGCAACAAATGTCCAAAGACCACCAATTTGACACCAGCGTGTAAAATCACCTTGTGCTTCTGGACCCCATAAAAGTAATAATGAGTGACCCATACTGTTTGCTGGACTAGAAACAGCAGCTGTTAAAAAGTTACATCCTTCAAGGTATGAACTTGCTAAACCATGAGTGTACCATGATGTTACAAATGTTGTACCTGTCATCCAACCACCTGCTGCTAAGTAAGCAGTAGGGAATAATAATAAACCTGACCAACCAACGAAGACAAATCGATCTTTTTTTAACCAATCGTCAACTAAATCAAATAAGCCACGTTCTTGGTTTTGCCCAATAGCAATGGTCATATTTTAATAATCCTTTAATTTAATTATTGAAAGAGTAAACATCCATGCAGATTTTCACTCTAGTCTTCTCAACCTACCTTTTTATTATACATTAATGATTAAAAAATTAATTAATAAAAAAAATTACTAAATCATAGTGTTAAAATATAAAAAATTAAAGCAATAATCTCTTCGTACAATATTATGAAATATTATACGAAGATGACGATAATTTCTAGCTAATATCATCAACTGATACATAAATAAAGAATAATGCCATACTAATAGCTGGAAAAACTAAACCAACTAACGGAACTAAAATTGCAGGTAAAAATGCAGCTGTCATAGATATTTATAGAATTTTTTATTTACAAATTAATATTATAAATTGTATATGAAAATCATTTAGAATTAAACATTAATATAAATCAAAAAATTTAATACTTTTATAGTAGAATTAATATTATTAAATCTAATATTATTATTCTTATAAAAATTTTATAATATATTATTACTTATGGAAACTTTATTATTATCTCGTTTACCAGAATCATATGTTGTTTTTAGTCCGATTGTAGACGTATTACCAGTTATTCCAGTTTTCTTTTTATTATTAGCGTTTGTATGGCAAGCAGCTATTGGTTTTAGATAATTTTGAATTTATAATCAAAATTATTCGGTGTATAATTGTATGTAGACGATATTTACGTTTATAATTAAAATTTAGTTGAAATATAAATAAATGGTAGAACCTTTATTATCTG
>Ga0222714_10002609_pt1 | contig 18913 bp, 18 predicted proteins | sample C33_3DmetaG_FD_165048 | JGI IMG/M metagenome (GOLD analysis project Ga0222714, IMG submission 165048) | Estuarine water microbial communities from San Francisco Bay, California, United States - C33_3D | ecosystem: Environmental > Aquatic > Marine > Unclassified | place: USA: California...
AAGTTGTAAATCGGTTTTATCTTGATAAAATTCAATAAGTTAGCGATTATTTTTGCGATTAATTCCGAGAGATTATGGAGTCTAAGTCGTTGCAGATACGGCGCAAACCGAGATTTTTCAGCAAGAAGTGATCCTGATCACACGTGTAACACTTGGTAACACTTTATCGAATGTCTGAGAGCGTGCAGACTCGGGCTGCCCTGGCTTGCTCCAATGCAGGCAGACAAGGTTTACATCTCCCCGGTTACTGACGATATTTTGCTTGGGTTTCATCCCGAGTCTCACACTGAGACTCACATGAGTTTGACTTAGGGTCTCTCTCACAGGGTCTCACATAGGGCCTCACATACGGCTTCACATACAGTCTCACATCAGGTTTCACATCAGATCTTGCGGAAGCAGCACCATGCCAAACAAAAACGCCTTGTCATCGCCACTTCAGGGCAAGACCATCGCCCTTCCGGAGAGTCGCCAACTCGACATTCTCGCTGACTTGTTCGAACGACGTGGAGCACTGGTCCTGCGGGTGCCACTGGTGGCAATTCTCGATGCCCCGGAACAAGCGCCAGTAATCGCCTGGATCGAAGACTTCGTCGCCGATCCACCGGATTACCTGGTGCTATTAACTGGAGAGGGGCTGCGACGCCTGCTCGCTGCAGCCGAGCGCGCAGGCCTCTCCTCGAAATTTATCGGAGCCCTTGAACAAGTTTGCAAGATCTGCCGCGGCCCGAAACCCGGCAGGGCACTTAAGGAAGTGGGTCTGAAAGCGGATCTGTTGGGGCAAGCACCGACCACAGCGGGCATCATTGAGACGCTGGCGGGTGAGTCGCTCGAAGGCAAGCGAGTCGCAGTACAACTTTATGGTGAAGAGCCCAATGTACTTCTGCGCGATTATCTGCAGACCAGGAAGCTGCGTGCGTGCAGCTTCGTCGCTCCTTATGTCTATGCGTCAGATAGCGATACATCGAGTGTCCTGGGATTGATCGCAGCGATGGCGAGTGGCGATGTGGACCTGATCGCGTTTACCAGTCAGCCTCAGGTACACCGATTGTTCTCGGTCGCTGAAGCGCAGGGCGTTCTCGACACATTGCAGTCAGGCTTGAAGCTCACGGGCATCGCGGCGATAGGGCCTGTTGTCGGCGATGTATTGAAAACTTATGGCTGCAAGATTGCTATCATGCCGGAATCGGCATTTTTCATGAAACCATTGGTGACTGCCGCAGAGCGCTTGTTTGTCTGAACTGAACCCGGTACCGGTTAGGGTTAAAATCTATGAGCAAAAAAGGATTGGCGAAAAAGGATTCGAAATAGGAGTGGATCATGCGGATTATGACGTTTAACTGTAATGGGGTGCGCTCTGCCTCGCGAAAGGGTTTCTTTGACTGGCTCGCCACCATTGAGGTGGATATCGTCTGTTTACAGGAAACCAAAGCCCAGATAGATCAACTCGATGATCCGATTTTTCGGCCCAAACAATTCGATTGCCACTACTTTGATGCCGAGAAAAAAGGCTATGCGGGCACTGCAATATACAGTAAACAAAAGCCGGTCAGCATTGAGCGGGGTTTGGGGTTCGACATTGCCGATACCGAAGGGCGCTATATTCAGGCGAATTTCAAGGGCTTGAGTGTGGCCTCGTTGTACCTGCCTTCGGGATCGGCGGGCGAAGAGCGACAGCAGCGAAAATTTGCCTTCATGGACGAATTCATGTTGCACATGAAGAGTCTGCGAAGAAAGAAGAACGATTTTATCATCTGTGCAGACTGGAATATTTGTCATAAGGAAATTGATCTGAAGAACTGGCGTTCGAATCAGAAAAATTCAGGGTTCTTGCCGGAAGAAAGGGCGTGGCTGGACGAGTTGTTCGGTAAATTGAACTATGTGGATGCGTTTCGCGTTGTCAACAAGGAACCTGAGCAGTACTCCTGGTGGTCAAATCGGGGTCAGGCACGAGCCAATAACGTCGGTTGGCGGCTTGACTATCATGTGATTACTCCTGCACTCTCAAACAAGGTCGTAGCCGCGCAGATCTATACCGATCAGAACTTTTCCGACCACGCGCCGGTCATACTTGAGTACGACGTAACACTTTAAATCGACAGGATCATAGTCACATGCGCTACATTACTGGTCGTGAGCGAGCAAGACGCACGCTGCAATACCTCAGCTTCATCTTCGGAATCGTCATGGCCGTTACTGCATCGGGCCAAACGCTGTTCGCCAACATCGATACCAGTAAGGGCCTGATTCGCGTGGCTCTAAATGAAAAAGCAGCACCGACAACTGTCGCGAACTTTGTGAATCTGGCGCAGAGAGGATTCTATGACGGCTTAAGTTTTCATCGAATGGAACGCAATTTTATGGTGCAGGGAGGAGACCCGGCGGGGGATGGTTCCGGCGGCCCTGGGTACCAATTTCGAGGTGAGACTATTCTGCATCATAATCAGCCGGGCATCCTGTCGATGGCCAATTCAGGGCCAGGCACAGATGGCAGCCAATTTTTCCTGACTCATGTGGCGACTCCCCATCTCGATGGCCTGCATTCCGTTTTCGGCAAGGTCGTGACGGGGATCGCGGTTGTTAATCAACTCGTGAGAAGGGATACCATAAACAGCATAACGATTGAGGGTGACGCGGCGGCGTTGTTTGCTCGCAAGCGAGATCAGTTGAACGAGTGGAACCGGATTCTCGATGAGAATTTTCCAAATCTCAGGCCTGCCGCTGTAAGTGAATCAGATTCGCCCTAGCAAGTGCGCGCTCAGAAAACGCGCTTGAAGGGTTTTACATTGACGTTTGCATACACTCCTGCTTCGACGTAGGGATCGGCCGCTGCCCAGGCCTTGGCTTGCTCCAGGCTGTCGAATTCCGCAACCACCAGACTGCCTGTGAATCCGGCTTCGCCTGGATCCTCGCTGTCGACAGCCGGATGAGGGCCTGCGATGAGAATGCGTTGCTGCGCGACCAGATTTTGCAGACGCTCAAGATGGGCAGGTCGTGCCTGCTTGCGTTTTTCAAGACTCGCTGGAACATCTTCACTGATAATCGCGTAATACATAGTAAGTTTCCTGATAGTAATCGATGACTTTTATACCGGAATGGTTCACGGGGGGCTCTCTGACTGTTTAACTGGTTGCTAAATAGACTGTTAAATAGACTGTCCTCTAAACAGCCGAATAGACAGTCTAATAGATCGTCTAATAGACCATTCAGTTAATTGGCCCACTATCAGTTAATTGGCCCAATGATAGACCCACTGAGAGTTCATTTTATAGACTAGCTGTCGGTCCCTTGGTTAGACCTGTTGTTAGAACCGTTGTTAGACCTCTGTTGATCCTTTTGAAGATCCTGAGCAGGATCTTTTTCAACATCTGCCTCGATGTATTTTGCGAGCAGGAAAGACTGACCAATAATAAACCCGAACGAAATGATCAGATTGCCAAAGACCTTGAATCGAATCCATGCCGCTTCGCTCAGTGTGAAAGCAATAAGCAAATTGATCGCGCCAAGCAGAATAAAATAGAAAATCCAGATGTTATTCAGTTTTTTCCAGAGAGACTGCGGGGGCTTAACAATGTGCCCCATCATGTGTTGAATCGCTGGCTTGTCTCCGATGAGATTGGAGGCGATGAATACGCAGGCGAACACCCAATATACGATCGGCGCCTTCCATTTCAAGAAATCAGTATTGCGGAAAATAATCGTTGGCAGACTGAATAGAATCACGGCGACAGCCGTAATCCACTGAAACTTGTCCAGGCGCTTCTGGACGAGAAATAGGGAACCATACACTATAAGGGATGATGCAATCAGAAATTCCGCAGCACTGTAAATTCCGCCAATTGTATGTGTGTAATCGCCAAAAGTGACACTGCGTTCATCCAGCGACCAGATTGTGAAAAAGATGGCCAGCGGGATGTAGTCGATAAATTGTTTCATGAGTGAATGCCATTCCAATGCGGTGTAGACCGGATTGACGTCCGTACCTTTGTTGCAATCGGGCATGGTAGAGCATTTGCAGAAATGTGTCTGCTTTTACCTGCCAATGTAATAGAATCCGGTGTTTTGGGGCTTATCGCCGACTCTCCGACTCTCCGACGTCTCCCTTCGGGCAAGCCAGCAGCCAGAGAGAGTGGTAAATCAGTATAGTGCAGTTTTTCCGGCTGCGCTCCGCAATCCGACATGAATGAATATCTGCAAGTACATCCCGCCAACCCCGACGCCAGAGTCATCCGGCAAGCGGCTAGGGTGCTCGTCGAGGGAGGCGTGATCGTCTATCCAACGGATTCGACGTATGCACTCGGCTGCCACATCGGGGACAAGGCGGCGCTGGAACGGATCAGACGCATCCGCCAATTGGACAAGAATCACAACTTCACCCTGGTCTGCAGTGATCTTTCCTCGCTCGCCAGCTACGCGCTGGTCAGTAACAGTGCCTATCGGATATTGAAAGCCTATACTCCTGGCCCCTATACGTTCATTCTGAAGGCGACCCCTGAGGTGCCGCGACGTTTGCTGCATCCCAAACGCAAGACTATCGGATTGCGCGTACCGGACAATGAAGTGGCCCAGCAGATACTCGCCACGCTCGGGGAGCCGATAATCATTACGAGCCTGATTCTGCCTGGCGAATCTGAGCAATTAATGGATCCCTATGAAATGCGACTCAAAATCGGCAAGCTGGTAGACTTGATCATTGATGGCGGGGCCTGTGGTCTGGAGCCGACCACGATGATTGATCTGGTGGAGGGAGCACCCACCGTCGTGCGGATTGGCAAGGGTGATCCTGAGCCTTTCCTGTAGCCTCGGGCTATACTACTTGCCAATTGACGAACCAAACGTCGTACTAAACAACGTATCAAACAACGAACCACGCTGAAACGTTTCACAGAACACAGCACAGAAACAATAGGAGATTGAGTTGTCCTCGGTAAATTCACAACAGCGCGTACTCTCTGGCATGCGCCCGACCGGCCGTTTACATCTGGGGCATTACCATGGTGTGCTCAAAAACTGGATCAAGTTACAGCACGAGTACGACTGCTTTTTCTTTGTCGCAGACTGGCATGCGCTGACCACTCACTACGGCGACCCTGCTATTTTCGAGCAGAACATCATCGATATGGTGATTGATTGGCTGGCGGCTGGGGTGAATCCCGGTTCTGCCTCGCTGTTCGTGCAATCCCGAATCCCGGAACACGCTGAACTGCATTTGCTGCTGTCGATGATCGTGCCTCTGGGCTGGCTCGAGCGAGTGCCGAGTTACAAGGACCAGCAAGAAAAGCTGCATGAGAAAGACCTGGATACCTATGGCTTTCTGGGCTATCCCTTATTGCAGGCCGCCGATATTCTGATCTATCGCGCTGGTCATGTTCCGGTCGGTGCCGATCAGGTTGCTCATGTGGAACTGACTCGCGAGGTGGCGCGCCGTTTCAACCATATTTATGGGCGCGAAGTCGGCTTCGAGGAAAATGCCCAGGCGGCAATCAAGAAAATGGGCAAGAAGGCGGCCCGACTCTACAGTACCTTGCGGACAACGTTTCAGGAGCAGGGCGATCAGCATGCGCTGGAGAAGGCACAAGCATTGCTGAAGGAGCAACAGAACATCTCCATTGGTGATCGCGAGCGTCTGTACGGCTATCTCGAAGGCAGCGGCAAGATGATCCTCGCCGAACCACAAGCGCTACTGACCCCATCCTCGAAAATGCCTGGACTGGATGGACAGAAGATGTCCAAATCCTATAACAATACGATCAGCCTGCGTGAACCTCTCTCGGAAATTGAAAAGAAAATCAATACCATGCCTACCGACCCGGCACGCGTGCGGCTGACAGACCCCGGGAATCCGGAAAAGTGCCCTGTGTGGGCATTGCACCAGACCTATTCCGATCAGGCCCGGCGCGATTGGGTGGTGGAGGGTTGCAAGAGCGCCGGAATTGGCTGCCTCGAATGCAAAAGGCCGGTAATCGACGCCATCATCACGGAGTTGGAGCCGATTCAGAAGGCCGCCGAGCAGTATGAAAAAGACCCGGATCTGGTGAAATCCATCATCTCGGAAGGCTGCGAAACTGCCCGAGAGCACGCCAAGGAGACTTTGCAGGAAGTGCGCCAGGCCATGGGGCTCGAGAGCTGGTAGAAATTGGCTCACAGGAGAGCTTTTCGGCCCCGATTCAGGTAAAATTTGGCGCTACGTCAAACCCATAGCAGACCATCAGATTGAGCATCACTGGAACGGAAGAAGACAACGCGAATCTTGAATCGGTGGGGAGTCCGGATACGCCCGACGACTCAGAATCGACGGTTCCGGAACAGCAGGAACTGGCGTTCGCCTATGTTGCCGGTCTGCCGTTCACCGAAGTCCCGAAAGACCTGTACATCCCTCCGAATGCGCTGGAAATCTTCCTCGAGGCCTTTGAGGGGCCGCTGGACCTGCTGCTGTACCTGATCAAGCGCCAGAATATCGATATTCTCGATATCAACGTGACAGAAATCACGGATCAGTACATGGCTTATGTCGAATTGATGGAGGCCAGTCAATTCGAATTGGCGGCCGAGTATCTCGTGATGGCGGCCATGCTGGCTGAGATCAAGTCGCGCTTGCTGCTGCCGCGCCAGGAAGAGGAAGAGACGGAAGAATCCGATCCGCGCATGGAACTGATTCGCCGGTTACAGGAGTATGAGCGCTTCAAGCGGGCTGCCGAAGACATTGATGGCATGCCACGAATGGACCGGGACGTACACCGCGCAGGTGCTGCACTACCAGTCATCGAGCGGGTCACCGCAGATCCTGAAGTGAGTCTCCAAGAAATACTGATTTCATTGTCGCGAGTACTGCGTCGATCTGACATGTTCGAACATCATCACATCCAGATGGAGACGCTGTCGACACGCGAGAAGATGTCCGAAATTCTTGTGCGTATTACTGACCGCAAGTTCGTTCCGCTGGTTTCTCTGTTGGTGCGTGCTGAAGGGCGCCTTGGAGTCGTCGTCACGTTTCTCGCTATCATGGAGTTGTTAAAAGATTCGTTAATCGAAATTGTGCAATCTGAACCATTCGGGCCAATTCATTTGAAGGCGCGAAGCTAGACTGAAGCCAGGATTCTGCCAAGCATGAGTGATGTAGATAATAAAGTAAAAATGATTGTTGAAGGCTTGCTGCTCGCGGCTGGACGCCCCCTGACACTGGACAATATCATCCAGGTTTTCAGCGACGATGAGAAACCCGATCGCAAGGAATTGAAGGCGGTCATGGACAATATCGCCAATGACTGCGACGACCGCGGCTTTGAGTTGGTCGAAGTGGCTTCCGGCTTCCGGTTTCAGGTGAAACAAGATCTCAGTGAATGGGTAGCGAAGTTGTGGGAAGAGCGCCCGCCGCGTTATACGCGAGCCTTGTTGGAGACGCTCGCATTGATTGCCTATCGACAACCCATTACGCGCGGTGATATTGAAGAAATTCGCGGAGTCGCCGTAAGCTCCAATATTATTCGTACACTCATCGATCGTGAATGGGTACGTGTAGTCGGTCATCGTGACGTACCGGGACGTCCCGCGATGTTCGCAACCACGAAGCAGTTTCTGGATTACTTCAGCCTGAAGAGTCTCCAGGAATTGCCCCCTTTATCTGAAATCAAGGATCTGGAGAAAGTCGATCAGGAAACCAATCTTGAGGAAGTGTTACAGAATTCGCGTGTGCTTGAACTGCCTGAAGACGCAATCGATGAGAGCAGCTTTGAATTAAGTGAAGACGAGGCTGCCGAACTGCTGGCGGAAGAGGAAGCGATCGAACTCTCCAAGAAACCTCTCGATGAAATTCTGAATCTCGAACCTGATCCAGAGCCTGCTTTCGAAGATGACTTCGAGTCAGACAACGATCCCCTGGATGAAGAATTTGCAGAGCCCGTCGCACCGGATTCAGACCCTGAATCTGACGACGCGATCACCACCGGTGAGTATGACGATGCCGAAAGCATGTCGCTCACTGATGTCGATGCCTTCGATGACGATGAGTCTGTCGATATGGAATTCTCGATCGAAGATGACGTCGACGATCCCGATCGCGATTAGTCCACGGGCATCTGCGCGAGAACTGAACCGAACCACCGAGCCCGACTACTAATCCTATGTCAGAAAAGCTTCAGAAAGTGTTAGCGCGAGCCGGATTTGGCTCCCGTCGCGAGATCGAGGCGTGGATTGCTGCCGGTCGCATCAAGGTGAACGGTGAAACTGCCGAGGTTGGGGCTCGTGTTACAGAACACGACCGCATCGTTGTCGACGGCAAGAAGCTGGCCCCGCAGAAGAAGCAGCGTGAAGAACGACGAGTGCTGCTCTACAACAAGCCTGAAGATGAAATCTGCACACGAAAGGACCCGGAGGGTCGCCCCACGGTTTTCGATAAGCTTCCCCCCATCAAGCATGGTCGCTGGGTGGCTATTGGTCGACTCGATATCAATACTAGTGGCCTGCTGCTGTTCACTACCGATGGGGAACTGGCGAACAGGCTGATGCATCCGAGTGCCCAGGTCGAACGGGAGTATGCGGTGCGGGTTCTGGGCTATGTTACTCCAGAGATGGTGGAGCGAATGCATGCTGGAGTGATTATCAACGACAATCTGTGCCGCTTTACCGACATTCAGCATTTCGGCGGATCAGGCGTGAACCAGTGGTATCACGTGGTGCTCATGGAAGGGCGCAACCGTGAAGTCAGGAAGCTCTGGGAATCCCAGGGGCTTAAGGTGAGTCGCTTGAAACGCGTAAGGTTCGGACCAATCCTGATTCCCAGCACAGTGAGCAGAGGCAAGTTCCACGAACTGTCCAGGAACGAAGTCGACAAGCTCCGTCAGTTAGCAAACCTCTAGATCGCGAAGTGCTCGTTGGCTAACTCCATGTTGGTTAAGCTCGAGTTGAACTCCCGTTGCTTCGCGACTCTACTAATTTCGACTAGGTCGGTACTACGGACTGAAATCCGCGCACATCGAGCGCCTGTCCATGCAGGCTCCAGGCGGCAGGGCTGAACAGATACAAATACACCGGCATGATCTCCTCTGGTGCCGGTTGTGATGCCGGATCCTCAGCAGGGTAGGCATCCCGGCGCATGGCGGTACGAGTGCCACCCGGATTCAGACTATTTACCCTGATGGCGGTAGTCTTGGCCACTTCCTCGGCCAATGTCTGCATCATTCCTTCAACCGCGAACTTGGATACGGCGTAGGCGCCCCAGTAGGCTCGCCCCGTTCGGCCCACGCTGGAGCTGGTAAACAGCAAGCGGGCATCTTCTGAACGAGACAAGGCAGGTATCAAGGCTTTCGTCAGAAGGAATGCCGCAGTGACGTTTACCTGCATGAGATCATTCCAGTCCTTCTCAGGGTAGAACTCGATGGGGCTTCGCGCACCCAGCAAGGCTGCATTGTGAATCAGGCCGTCGAGACAGGGAAATTGTTCGTCCAGTGACTGTGCGAGAAGCTGAAAATCGGCTGCACTGGCAGTACGGAAATCCAGAGGATGAATGATAGTGCGACCCGGGTGTTCCGCCTCGATTTCGTCGTACACCTGTTCCAGTTTCTGCTGGCTGCGACTGAGCAGAATTACGGTTGCGCCATGGGATGCGAAACTTTTTGCACAGGCACGACCGATGCCATCCCCGGCTCCAGTGATCAGAATGGTTTTCGAGTCGAGCAGGTCGGGTTCAGGTGAATAATTAAACATTATCTCAGGCAAATTTTAACAGGTTGAGTAGCGATTCCGTCTGCGTAGACGAGTTCAGAATAAAGTCGGCGTACCATTCGTCGACCTTTGTGTCGGCCGCCAGATAGCCGTAGGCTGCAGCGATAGCGATGACATCTGCATTCTTCGCCGCTTGTATGTCGCGAATATGATCGCCTATATACACAGTGCGTTCCGTGTTACATCCGAGTTGCCGGCAGGCAAGCAGTATCGGCTCCGGATGTGGTTTTCGCTCATGCACATGATCAGGGCAGACAAGACTCTGGCAGGATTCGCGCAGGCCAAGTTGCTGCAATAGTCGCTCGGCATACAGTGCCGGTTTATTCGTCACGATACCCCACTTGATATTCTGGGCAGCAAACTTGCCGAGCAATTCCTCGAGTCCCGGATAGAGCACTGACTGGGTCGTTTCAAGCTGCTCATAGTACAAGCCGAGCAGGCGTTCAAGATGATTTGCAAATTGAGGGTCTGCTTCGTCAATTGCCAATGCCAGTTTTACCAGCGCGCGAGCGCCGTCAGAGACAGTGCGTCGAATAAGATCTGCTGCAATCGGCGCACGTTGAGTTTCCGCGAGCAGCCTGTTGACTACGATAACGAAATCCGGAGCGGTGTCGATCAGCGTGCCATCCAAATCGAACAGGACGCATTCGATAGAAGTCTGCAACGGTGCACTCATCAGGCGCAGTCCGGGCGGGTGTAGTGAGCCAAATAATTAACGTCCAGGTTCGCTTGCAGGAAATATTTTTTCGTCAGCGGATTGTAGCCCATGCCAATCTGGTCCTGGAGATTGAGATCACTGTCTCGGCTCCATTGCGCCAATTCTGAAGGCTTGATGAAACGCGCATAGTCGTGCGTGCCTCGAGGCAACAAATTGAGTACATACTCCGCCCCGAGTATCGCAAAGACATAAGATTTCGGATTGCGATTAATGGTTGAGAAGAAGACGGCGCCGCCAGGCTTCACCATATCATGGCAGGCCTGGATGACGGCGGCAGGCGAGGGTACATGTTCCAACATTTCCAGACAGGTCACGACATCAAACTGGGCTGGCTCAGCCGCGGCTAGTTGTTCGGCAGATTGCTTGCGATAATCAATATCAAGCTTGCTCTGGAGCTGATGCAGGCGGGCAACAGACAGAGAGGCATCGGCCATATCGACTGCCGTGACCCTGGCGCCGTGATGCGCCATCGCTTCGGCAAGAATCCCGCCACCACAACCGATATCAGCTACGCGCTTGCCAGCCAGATTCAATTTCTGACTGATGTAATTCATGCGGAGCGGATTGATTTCGTGCAGTGGTTTGAATTCGCTGTTCGGATCCCACCAGCGCGATGCTAGTGCTTCAAACTTACGAATTTCCTGTGAGTCAACGTTTTCCATGATAGCTATTCTATGTCCTAAAGATTGCCGATCTTGTCAGCCCAAGTCCTGGCGCCGGACAGAACCCTGGATTTGTCGATCGTGAGTAGTTGGCGGTTATCCAATAATTGCTTGCCCGCGCACCAGACGTGAGTCACTTGTGAGGCATTGGAGGCATATACAATTTGCGAAATCGGATTGTATACGGGTGAGCTGTTCAAGTCTTGCAGATCGACTGCGGTGATGTCGGCAAATTTCCCGACCTCAAGACTGCCCGTGATTGCATCGAGCCCAAGCGCGCGGGCACCGTTCAGGGTTGCCATCGTGAGCGCCTCAGGCGCGGACAAGACGCTGGCATCAGCAGCAACACCCTTGGCGAGCAGGGCCGCACTGCGCATTTCGCCCAGCATATCCAGGTCATTGTTGCTTGCTCCGCCATCGGTACCGAGCGCTACGTTGACGCCATGTTGCTTCAGTCTGGCAACCTCACAGAATCCGCTTGCCAGTTTTAGATTGGACTCGGGACAATGCAGCACGCTAACTCCCTGAGCGCTCAGCAGTTCAATTTCTTCCGCTATCAGCTGGGTCGCATGCACGCAAAGGAGGCGCGGACTCAGTAATCCGAGATCGTGCAGACGGCGGAGAGGGCGACGGCCATCGGTGGCGAGTGCTTCCTGCACTTCGTTTGCAGTTTCATGCACATGCATGTGAATCGGGATATCGAGTTCTTCTGCCAATACGGAAAGTTTGCGCAGGGGCGCATCAGACACGGTATAGGGTGCGTGCGGACCAAAAGCAGTAGAGACCAGATCGTGATTGCGATAGTCATCATGAAGCCGCGTCGCTTTTTCAATGTGTTCATCACCATCGCGTGCCCAGACCGTCGGGAAATCAAGGACCGGACAGGCCAGTTGCACCCTCAACTGAGCACCGATCGCGGCTTTCGCCGTCTCATCCGGATAGAAATACATATCGGCGAAGCAGGTTGTACCACCGGCGATCATTTCGGCGATTGCCAGCATGCTTCCGTCGCGGACGAATTGCGGGTCTACGAATTTTCCTTCGAGAGGCCAAATATGGTGTTCCAGCCATTGTTTAAGTGGCATGTCATCGGCAATTCCACGAAACAGGGCCATCGGTGAGTGACCATGGGCGTTTACAAAACCGGGAATAAGGGCGTGGTTGCGCAGCTCAATATTCCGGGTGGCCTGGATCGATTGTCGCGCCTCGGCGCTGGGGAGGATGGCGACGATTCTGCGGTCGACTACCGCGACTGCATGATCCGTGTAGACAGCTCCTTCGGGTACCACCGGAATTACCCATTTTGCGTGGATTATCAGATCGGCTTGCAGGGGAATTTTCGGGTTCAAGGGCACCTCGTTCTGCCAAGGGTTTCGAGGGGTTAATTTCAGGTTTGCAAGGGTCGCGATTATACCGTCTTCAAGGCCGCGCTGTCGCCCTTTTAATATGGCGCGAAATGTTCTGGAAATTATTGAAAAAACAGGGAATTTTTCAACACAAAATGGCATTATCAGGTGTCATTTCTACTGCAATACGTGGTACTATTACGCGTTCTTGAGCGGACCGAATTCGAGCCGGTTCCGGGGCTGAAAATTCAGCCTCGCCGGAGCTCAAATCTGGCATCAAAAAAGCCTGACTTTGGCCGCTAAAAGTAGTGGGTACTTTGACAATTTACTGGAACCTTCACGACCACATGCCGTTTCACTTCTCTGCAGTAAGTCCCAGTCCGTCAGGAAAATTTTAAGCTATGTCCGAATTCGCCAAGCAGGTGTTGCCTGTAGCTCTGGAAAGCGAAATGCGCGAGTCATACCTGGCGTACGCGATGAGCGTTATCGTGGGTCGCGCGCTGCCGGATGTCAGAGATGGGTTGAAACCAGTACACCGCCGCGTGCTGTTCGCGATGAACGTGCTGTCGAATGATTTTAACAAGCCGTACAAGAAATCGGCGCGCGTAGTAGGCGATGTAATTGGTAAATACCATCCCCACGGCGACTCTGCAGTCTACGACACGATCGTCCGTATGGCGCAGGACTTCTCCCTGCGTTATCCGCTGGTAGACGGACAGGGTAACTTCGGCTCGATAGATGGCGATGCGGCTGCCGCCATGCGTTATACCGAAATTCGCATGGAAAAAATTGCCCATGATTTGATGGCGGATCTCGACAAGGAAACGGTTGATTTCTCACCGAATTACGATGGCACGGAAGATATTCCCGACGTATTCCCGACCCAGATACCGAATTTGCTGGTGAATGGATCCTCCGGAATCGCCGTTGGCATGGCGACGAATATTCCACCGCACAACATTTCTGAAGTGATCAGTGGCGCGATAGCACTGATGGACAATCCCGAGATTGACGTTGATGGGCTAATGGAATTCATTACCGGGCCAGATTTTCCGACGGCTGGAATTATCAACGGGCGCGCAGGTATTTTGCAGGCGTATCAAACCGGGCGTGGTCGCATTTATGTGCGAGCTAGAGCGGAAGTAATCGATGATGAGAAGTCTGGTCGCCAGACAATTATCGTCACCGAGATCCCTTACCAGCTGAATAAATCCCGATTGATCGAGAGAATCGCCGAACTCGTCAAGGACAAGCAGATCGAAGGCATTTCCGAATTGCGGGATGAGTCTGATAAGGATGGTTTGCGCATTGTCATTGAATTGCGCAAGGGTGAGGTTGGCGAAGTTGTGCTGAACAATTTGTACGCCCAGACCCAGATGCAGTCAGTGTTTGGCATCAACATGGTTGCACTCGTCGATGGTCAGCCGCGATTGTTGAACCTCAAGGAAATCCTGGACTCATTCATTCGCCATCGCCGCGAAGTTGTGTCCCGACGTACCGTCTTTCTGCTACGCAAGGCACGTGAGCGAGGCCACATACTGGAAGGACTTGCTGTTGCGCTGGCGAATATTGACGCCGTCATCGAGCTAATCAAGTCGTCACCTTCCTCGGCAGAGGCAAAAGAAAAACTGCTGGCGCGTTCATGGCAGTCCGACAGTGTGCTGGAAATGCTGGGAGAGGTTGGCGCTGACGCCTGCAGGCCCGATGAGCTCGACGAGAAGTACGGCCTGAAAGCTAACGAATACTTCCTCTCTCCAGAGCAGGCCCAGGCTATTCTGGAATTGCGACTGCACCGACTCACCGGACTCGAACACGAGAAGTTGATCAGCGATTACAAGGAGCTCTTGAAACAGATCGCCGACTATATAGAAATCCTCGAAAACCAGTCGCGACTGCTGAGTGTGGTGCGTGAAGAACTGGAAAAGGTAAAAGAAGAGTACGGCGATAAACGGCGCACCGAAATCGTCAGCTCACAGCAGGATCTGACTACCGAGGATCTGATTACGGTTGAAGATCGTGTTGTCACCATTTCTCAATCCGGATATGCGAAGACACAACCTTTGGCCGATTATACGGCTCAACGCCGAGGCGGCACAGGCAAGGCGGCGGCGGCGGTCAAGGACGAGGATTTTGTGGCGCACTTGCTGATCGCCAATACTCACGAAACCTTGTTATGTTTTAGCAGTATGGGCAAGGTGTATTGGCTGAAGGTGTACATGATACCGGTAGCGAGCCGCACTTCTCGGGGTAAGCCGATCATCAATATCCTGCCCTTGGAAGAGGGTGAACGCATAACAAGCATGCTGCCTATCAAGGAATATACCGCCGATCACTACGTCTTTATGGCCACGGCTAACGGCACGGTCAAGAAGACCGAGCTCACGAATTTCGCGCGTCAGCGCAGTGTTGGACTACGGGCAATCGAGCTCGATGAAGGCGATGAACTGGTTGGTACGGCCATCACTGATGGCAACCAGGATGTAATGCTGTTCAGCAGCAGCGGCAAGACTATCCGCTTCAAGGAAGAAGATGTGCGAGCGATGGGGCGAACCGCGCGAGGAGTCCGCGGAATCAAGCTGGTGAAGGATGCGCGCATGATTGCGCTGATCATTCCGGACGCGGACAAACACATCCTTACCGTCAGCGAAAATGGCTACGGCAAGCGCACGAGTATCGAAGATTTTCCCACCTACGGGCGTGGTGGTCAGGGTGTCATTGGCATGCAGACCAGCGAGCGTAATGGTGCCGTTGTGGGCGCAGTGCAGGTTGCCGAAAGCGATGAGATCATGCTGATTTCTGACAAGGGAACCCTGGTACGTACGCGAGTAGACGAAGTCTCCGTCCAGGGTCGCAACACTCAGGGTGTTCGGCTCATCCGACTCAAGGAAGGTGAGAGTCTGGTGGGGCTCGAGCGCGTTGAAGAACCCGATGAACAGGATGACACTGACGCCACAACCGACGCACAGGATTGATGTCCGCATCTGCCTGTCCAGATGCTTCCGCAGCAGCCGGCCTAATCGCGCCCCGTAAATCTTTTAATCAATATTGCAAGGTACCCGTGTCCAATTTCAGGTGTCAAAAGCGATGACAGCGCCGGCTGTGAAGAAAGTCGCGGCGCGAATTGCCTTTCTGGGTCCAAAAGGGACTTTTTCGCAGGCCGCTGTGCAACAGCATTTTGGCGGCGACGCGCAGTTACTGGAGTGTGCCAGTATTGATGACGTGTTCGCTGCAGTCGCTGCTGGCTCCGCCGAATACGGTGTTGTCCCGGTGGAAAATTCGACGGAAGGAGCAATCAATAATACCCAGGATTGTCTCATCGATAGCAGGCTCTTCATCGTTGGCGAAGAGATTGTGCAGATTGAGCACAATCTGATGGTTCAGCCCGGTGGTAGTCGACAACAGATTCACACGATAGCGTCACACAAGCAATCGCTGGCGCAATGCCGGCGCTGGCTACAAGTCAATTTTCCGTCTATCAGTCAACGTGAGTGTGCCAGTAATGCCGAAGCCGCAAAATTGGCTCTCGCCGACCCTTCAGTGGCAGCGATAGCGGGTGCCATTGCCGCCGATACTTACGGACTCGAAATTCTGGAACGCGCAATTCAGGATCAACACCACAACAGCACGCGGTTTCTGGTGCTTGCAAACGCGCGTACCGAGTCAACAGGTCGCGACAAGACCAGCATTCTGGTATATACCGAGAATAAACCCGGTGCCTTGTTCAGGGTCTTGGAACCCTTCGAATCAATGCAGATAAGCCTGACCAAAATCGAGACCCGGCCCTCGAAAAAGGAAGCCTGGGAGTATGTGTTTTTTATCGATTTCGAAGGCCACCGTAATGATCCTGTTGTGCAGCGCTTGTTCGAAAAACTTGCGACTTGCACCGCAGAAGTCAAACTGCTTGGCTCCTACCCCATGGCGCGACGTTGACGCGATGGGCCGTCTATCTCTGACAACTCAATCTTGATGGATATCCAGAATCGAACAATTCTGATCGTTGGGCTCGGCCTCATTGGCGGATCTGTCGCGCGCGCATTGAAAATAGCGAATCCTGACCAAATTGTGCTGGCAAGTGACAGCTATCAAGAGTCATTGCGCGACGCAATCGAGGACGGAGTTATTGATGAGAGCGGCGCGTTGGCCGAAGTCTGTGGACGTGCTGACCTGGTTGTCCTTGCGGTTCCACCACTGATTGCTACTGCATTGCTGCCTGAGATTGCCGCATCCGTTCGTCCAGGAACCGTAGTCACGGATGTTGGCAGCGTAAAATCACGCATCGTGGAGTGCGCGAACACACTGGATGCTGTTTTTCAGTCGCACTTTATCCCAGGACATCCCATTGCCGGTTCCGAAAAGAGTGGTTACGGTGCATCGCGGGCGGATCTGTTCCAGAATCGTAATGTCATTCTCACCCCGCGCCCTGGAAATACGCCGTCGGCGTTAGCAATGGTTAATTCACTGTGGCGTCTCACCGGTGCGCATGTTCTGGGAATGAGTCTGGCTAATCATGATCGCGTGCTGGCGGCTACCAGTCATCTGCCGCACCTGCTCGCTTTTGCGATCGTCGATGTGCTCGTGAAGCAGGAACAGAGCGAAGATATTTTCCGTTATGCAGCGGGCGGGTTTGCGGATTTCAGTCGACTCGCTTCCAGCGATGCGAAGATGTGGTCGGACATTTTCGTAGCCAATGCCAGCGCAACCGCTGTGGTTCTCGATGACTATATCGAAGACCTGCAACTATTAAAGGCTGCGATTGTGGCGCAGGATCATGCGCGGTTAATGCAGTTATGCAGCGGCGCCAAGAAAGCCAGGGACAATTTCGTCAACAAATATTTCAGCGGTAAGACTCAGACCATCATGACAAAGGAAATACTGGATTTTCATGTTCAGCCAGGTGGCCATATCGGAGGTAGTCTCCGGGTGCCTGGCGACAAATCGATCTCGCACCGGGCCATTATTTTCGGCTCCATCGCCCAAGGGGTAACACACGTCAAGGGGTTTCTCGAAGGCGAAGATGCGCTCAACACGCTTGCTGCTTTCCGGGAACTGGGGGTCACTATTGTTGGGCCTGAAAAAGGCGAATTGACCATCTATGGGGTTGGCATGCACGGTCTACAGCCCCCCAGGCGCGCTCTGGACATGGGAAATTCAGGAACAGCAATGCGACTCATGGCTGGCTTGCTTGCAGCACAGCCGTTTGCCTGTGAACTCTCGGGTGATGAGTCCCTGAATCAGCGACCGATGCGGCGCATTTCTGACCCTCTGCAGAGGATGGGAGCCCGGATTGAAACCACGGGATCTGGAACTCCGCCTCTGAAGATCCAGGGTGGCCCCCTGAAAGGAATCGACTATCAGTTGCCTATGGCCAGCGCACAGGTCAAATCCTGCGTGTTACTTGCCGGCATCTATGCCGAGGGTGAGACCCGGGTCACCGAACCCGCGCCATGTCGAGATCACACCGAACGCATGCTCTCAGGCTTCTCCTACCCGATCTCGGTGGAAGCCGGGGGCAGAGTCTGCCGATTGCAGGGCGGTCAGGAATTGCGAGCGTGTGATATCGATGTTCCTGCCGACATCTCTTCAGCCGCGTTCTTTCTCGTGGCTGCGGCAATCGTTCCCGGCGCCGAATTGCATCTGCAACATGTTGGTGTCAACCCCACCCGCACCGGTGTCATTACCATCCTGCGTGCCATGGGCGCCAATATCAGTCTGACCAATGAACAACTTGCCGGCGGCGAACCGGTAGCAGATATCACCGTCCGGGGCGGGGCGCTGAAGGGAATTGTCATCCCCGAAGACCAGATCCCACTGGCTATTGATGAGTTTCCAGCCTTGTTCATCGCCGCCGCCTGTGCCTCCGGAGAGACAATTCTCCACGGAGCGGAGGAATTGCGCGTCAAAGAGAGCGATCGCATAGCCGCCATGGCAGAGGGCTTGCAACAACTGGGCGTTGTGACGGAAACATACCCGGATGGTATTCGCATCGTTGGTGGGCAACTCGGCGGTGGCACTGTTGAGAGCCGCGGCGATCATCGCATCGCCATGGCATTTGCCATTGCGGCCCTGCGGGCTAAGGCTCCGATCGTGATTCGGGATTGTGCCAATGTCGCTACTTCGTTTCCAGGCTTCCTCGAACTCGCTCGGCAGGCCGGGCTCGGCATTTCTGCCAGCCAGCGGCAGGACTGACTATGAACAAAGCCCCCGTAATCGCCATTGATGGTCCCAGCGGTTCCGGCAAGGGCAGTGTCGCCAGACTGGTGGCTGAGGAGTTGGGATTTGCGCTACTGGACAGTGGTGCGCTCTATCGGGTGCTGGGCATTGCAGTGCTACGTCATGGCGTCGATCTGGAAGATCACGCGGCCGTGGCAGAATTGGCCCGGACATTGGATGTCGAATTCGGGAAAAGTGGCGAGGATTCGGTCGCACTCGAGGGCGAGGACGTGACTCTGTCCATACGTACCGACGCA
>Ga0222714_10002610_pt1 | contig 18911 bp, 25 predicted proteins | sample C33_3DmetaG_FD_165048 | JGI IMG/M metagenome (GOLD analysis project Ga0222714, IMG submission 165048) | Estuarine water microbial communities from San Francisco Bay, California, United States - C33_3D | ecosystem: Environmental > Aquatic > Marine > Unclassified | place: USA: California...
CTGCGGGAAAATCAAAAGACCGTCAAACTGCTAAAAAGAATTCACAGACAGGGGTATAGAACCTCCCTAAGGGCAAAACCACCCATAAAGTTGTTGAAGTAATTTTTTTATAAACATATTATATAAGCGAGGATGTCCCCCGAAGCCTACCAGCCCATTTAAGTGGTAATAGAAATTTCATGAATCATTTTATAAATTTTCAGCATAGAGTTAAGATGTTTTCTAACAAAAGAAACAAGTTGGATAAAAAATATTTTAATGAAGTTGATAGAATTGCAAGGTCTAAAAGACTTTTAACTGAAATAAACAGTTCTAATGTTTTTATTAATCAAAACGAAAAGAATCAAATGAAGCGTGAATTATCTAATTTAATAAAAGCAGCAAAGGATAGATCAAAAGGGCTAAAAAATCAAATGAAAAATTTTGAAAAGGAAGAAAAACAATTTAAACAGTTAGAACAAATTATGAAAAATTACATGCGTAATTATAATAGAAACGGAACCGAAAACGTAAAGGTACTCACAACCAAGTTGCGAAGCGTATTCAATAAGTGAAGAATAAATTAATTTTTTCATTCAGGTATAGCACCCCCTCATCAGCTTTTAAAGTTTTGAGGAGAAGGAATCGTAGAACCATGTCCCTTGTGCACGATAATGTCAAACGCATCATCTTCAGAAACCTTGGAGAAAACCCTGATTGTGGGGTTTGTTTTGAACCTCTTGAATTTTCAAATGCCACATTCATGACCTGTTCCCATGTGCTATGTGGAAACTGTGCGCCACGACTGAAGAAGAAGGAATGTCCCTTTTGTAGGGAGAAGATTGAGAAAATGGCTTCAAAAAATATGATCACACAAAACAAAAAATTGAAAGAAAGAGTGGAGATACTGGAAAGGGACAACTTTGATCTGGAAAGAGAAGCAACCAGTATATTGAGAAATCACGTCGAACTCAATTTTAGAATGAAAACACAAGAACAAATCATTAGAGCCCTAAGGAATGAGATTGAAATGTTTAGGAATGGTGATAATGTGAATGATGGGACGGTGAGAAGGAGATTGATTTTTGATAGCGAACCTTCCACTCCCCCAACGGAAATAAATGATGGAGGGCTTTTTGGGATGGATACGCCACAAAACGAACCCATAGTGATTGATAGTTCAAGTGAAACGGGAACGCCACCGAACGAATTGGCCACACCGAGGGTGAGGAACCCCTGCAGGTGCACTGCATGCGGTGAACTCGGTCACAACCGGAGAAACAGAAGGTGTCCTCGGTTTCCCACCGGACAGTAAATTTTTTATGCGGTTAGATTAATGCATAACAACATAAAAAAGATAGTATTCAAAAATCTTGGAGATTGCCCGTCGTGTCCCATATGTTACGATGAGTTGGTCTATGAGGATACAGGTTTTTTGAGATGCTCCCATGTGTTATGTGACAATTGTTTTATGAGACTGCCACAGGACACATGCCCCATATGTAGGGAACCCCTAATTGAAAAACACATAGAGGAACTCGAAGAAGAAATATTTCGCCTCACCGAGTTAATATGTTGCCAGAGCGTTCCACTTCATCCAGACATTTGTTTTAAACAATATAACTAATAATTAATATATGATTTTTGAATTTGATCAAAACTGGCACGAAAACCAAGTTCCCTTTTTGTCCCAAAACTTCCTTCCCCTATTTGAAGACAAAAAGGACTTAAGGGCACTGGAAATCGGTTCCTTCGAGGGTCGTTCCACGGCATGGTGGTTGGACAATCTTCCCATCAAGGAGATGGTGTGCGTGGACACCTGGGAAGGCACCGAGGAGGATTTCAAGACCATCCCCGTGGACTTTCCTAAGGTGTTTGAGAACTTCAAGAACAACGTGGGTGACCGGGTGAAATGGATAAAGGAGAGTTCCCACGCGGCCATTCCAAAGTTGGAGGGTGAGTTTGATTTCATCTACGTGGACGGTTCGCACATGGCGAAGGACGTTCTCCTCGACGGACTCCTATGTGATAGGGTTCTGGCGAAGGGTGGTATAATTCTATTCGACGATTACGAATGGGAAGACGGCATTAGGCCCGAACTCTATCGTCCCAAGATAGGCATCAACGCATTCTATGATGTCAATTTCCACTGCTACGAAATGATGTTCAAGGGGTATCAAATCTGCTTCCGCAAGATGTAGACGACGATGCCATTGTGCCAATCGTTCAGTTCGGGACCCTGTTGAACTCCAGGATTCTTATCGGTGAAGATCTCCTTTTCATAGAGAACATCGAGATTGTTCGTTTCAAGTGCCCTTTTCGTGCCAACTCGCACTGGAGGGTGGTTCCAATCGTCCACGATGTAAATAAACTCGCCTTCAAGGCACGGGAGGAAGTGGGAGAGTGCTTTGTGATGCGAATCCTCATCGTGGGCACCATCATACATATACACGTTAAATTTGTTTAAAGTGGTCGGATCTATATTCCAGCAATCACTCTCAATGAATTCCGCATCGTTCTCGCCCTTGTATTTATTGAAGCACGCCGTGAAATGGTCCTTAGGCTCCCCAAATTCAGACCAGTTATCCACGCAGACGCACGAGGACTTGTTTCCGCACATGAACGAACAGATGGAACTCCCCGCCCATGTTCCAATCTCCAGATACCTCACCCCCTCATGGGAACCAAGGTTCGAGTAGAAGTGTCTGGTCTTGATCCCCGACATCCCTGGCATCGTTTTGATGAAAAAGTCAATCTTCGACTCAAGTTTATCTGCGTTCTCGAACGATTTCTCAACAATATCAACCAAATTCATTTTATTTGATATTGGTTTTATTATTTAATAGAGACTAACTTGGCGCTCTTTTCCCTATTATCCTCTTTCGTAAGCCACTGGAGGTTCGTGTAGTGGAAGCACTCCCTCTGTTGTTCTGGATCGGTCAGGTCGAAGGAGGCACATGGGCGAATGTGATCGACCTCGCCATCCATATAGTCCTTCCCCTCCACCTTAGTCTTTTCGAGGTAGTCTATTAGAAATTCCATGGAACACCCAACCAACTCCATGGTGGATGAGTACTTCGTTTTTCCTTTGAGGGCATGGGCTAATCGGGTTCGAAGACGGCAAAGTATTCTAAATCCCTCATCCGTATTGTAGCGATTTCGCTTGTGTTCGTTCAGCTTCTCCTTGTTTTCTTTACGGTATTTCTTTATTTTTTCCTTATTATTTTCACGGTATTTCTTAGCACGTTTGTTAATTTTCTCCTTATGCTCATTGCGGTATTTCTTGTCCCTTTCTGTAATATTTTCCTTGTTTTCTTCATAGTGTTTCTTTTTTCTTTCTTTTATAGCCTCCATGTTTTCCTGATAATATTTCTTATTTTGTTCGATAATCTTTTCTTTATTTTCTTCATAGTATTCTTTCATACATACCTTACACTTACTCATAAGCCCATCCTTGGCTCCTTTTTTTTTACTGAACTGCTCGAATGGCTTCTCGGTTTTACATTTGGAACAGGTTTTTAACATAATCTTTTAAAGAATTCAATCATTTAATTATAAATGATCTATCCTATATCATTTTGCATGCCGTCCGCTCGCATACGTGCAATTCAAACGAAGACCAAGAAATACAGTTCCATCATACCCGGTGAGCCATACTCCTTCGATGACCAGGACGCTTATATGGAAGAATACGCCACATCTGAATATGCGCACACAAAGAAGAAGGCCGGTTTTGACTGCATGCGGCACCTAGAGATTTTGGCAGCGGGTTCAGTGCCGATCTTTGAGGACCCATGGACCATTCCGAAGAACACTATGACCCATTACAACAAAAATCTACTAAACAAGGGTGAGGAAGCGACTGCCGAAGATTGGAGAGAATGTTTTCGTGCGAACTTGACTTCTCCGGCGATGGTGCTCTACATGATGGCCATGATGGGGATTGAGGGTCGTAAGGTCTTATTTATGGATGTCACCACGCCGGTTCAACCCGACTACCTTGCGTTGGGTCTGTTCTACGGGTTCAAAGAGATATGTGGAAGCGAGATGGATGTATTGGAGGAGATACCATATTGCTACGATGATTACGGTGGCGATGTTTCCCAGCTCTACGGAAAGGGTTTCAACTACACGAAGCTTCTGCCAATACACGAGAGGAAGATGAAGACGGACGGTTCCGACATTACGGAGCGACTTGTGAAACAGGAGTATGACATGGTTGTATTCCCAAGCATTCTCCGTGGCACTAACCTTCACAATTTACAGCAGGTATTGAATGCGGGGTTCCCTATCGATAGGATTGCTATCTGTATCGGCGAGGATGCTCCATTTTCTTCGTTGAAGGAGAAGGTTCCGGTGGTTAATCAGTTGGCGAGCGATTTCAATTTATTCGTGAGGGAGTTGGATTAAATTAAATATTTAGTATATACATAGAATGCCACAAAGTAATACGTCGGATATTAAAAAAAATAATATTGTTGCTCTTTCAACATTCAGGAAGGCGACACCAAGTAAAAAAATTGCAAATTACAGCAGTGAAGACCAGAGAAAAATTCTTAATTTTCTTAAGACATATACAAATGATCATGCGTGGAGAGCTATAGATAATTGGTCAACGCGTAATCCAAATAATTTTTACGTCAAGGACAACGCTACTAAGAGAAAGATTATTAGGGAGTATAAGAAAAAAATGGGATACACACTTCAACCTTACAATGATGAGAAAAATAAATTAAAGTCAGTTAAGGTGGTTATGAACATATATAAGAATAATAATAAAGGAAATAATTTATTTTTGAAATATTTGATAAATTCGATGAAACGTTCCGTGCATCCCAATAAATACCCTAAACCTAATATTTCATACAAGGGTATAGGGGAGAACAAAGTTATTATAACAAACAAAAATAGGAGTATTTTTGATGAAATTAAAAAGATAATAAATAGTAGTAATAATAACAATACAAAATACAATAAAATTAAAATATTATTGAACAAATAAACCACAATAAAATAAAATGGGATAGACTAAATAAGGATGGTGGATGACACTTTGAACGGAATAAGGGATGCATCATATCAAAACATCTTTAAAGAATAGAACAGTATAAACAATTATATGAAGCCTTTCCTTAAGTGGGTCGGTGGAAAGAAGGACCTCGTTGAACATCTCGGAATTCCCGACGAAATTCAGGGAGACTATGTGGAGCCATTTGTTGGCGGAGGAAGTGTTCTTCTTCACGTTTTAGCCACTAAGAAAGTTAAGGGTAAGATTAGGGTTTCTGATACAAACGAGATTCTTATAAAGACTTATCAGAGAGTTAAGGACGAGCCGGAAGAGCTGTGCGTGGATTTACAGAAACTGGTGTCCCGTTGGGAACGAAGTTCGGACAAGAAAGAATTTTACTACAACATAAGGAGGAAATTTAATTCAAAAAAGTTTCCAGAGGATTTCATTTTCATGAATAAAATGGGATTTAGGGGTTTATATAGACTAAATAAGGACGGTGGATTTAACGTACCTTATGGAAATTACGCAAAGTTTCCTTTGGATGACACTTTGAACGGAATAAGGGATGCATCGGTGGCTTTCAATCATCACGCAGTAGAATTTTCTGTGGCGAGTGCCTTTGATGTTTTGGAGACGGTCGGGGAGAATGATGTTGTATACTGCGACCCTCCTTACGACGACACATTTGTGGGTTATTCGGAAGATGGTTTTGACAAGGAGAAGACGGAGAGGCTAATAACGATGCTGAAGGAAACAAAAGCCCATTCCATTCTATCAAATTCATCTACAGACTTTGTCAAGGGACTTGCAAAGGACATGCACATCCGTGAAATCACGGCACGAAGGGCTATTCACTCCCGAGACCCTTCTTCCACGGCCAAAGAATGCATCATATCAAACATCTTTAAAGAATAGAACAGTATAAACAATTATATGAAGCCTATTGTAAAATGGAGCGGTGGAAAATACGATGAGATGGAAAACATAAAAAAACACATTCCGGAAGATTTTGAACTTTATTTGGAACCATTTATTGGGGGAGGTGCTGTATATTTTGACACTGAGCCAAAGAATGCTGTTATAAGTGATGTTCATAATGAATTGATTGATTTCTATAATTCCCTAAAGGTTGGAAAGGGAATTGATATTTACAACTTCATGAAAGACCACCCTAACACCGAAGAAGAGTATTATAAAGTTAGAGACTTAATGAAAATTTCTTCAAGCCTCGATAATGCAAAACGCTTTTATTATCTTAGAAAGACTTGTTATCGTGGAATGATGCGATACAACAAAAATGGAAAATTCAACATTCCATTCGGAAGGTACAAGACTTGTAATTATGAGGAACTTAAAAATCAAGATTACAAGAATGTTTTTAAAAACACTACCATACTAAATGAAAGTTTTGAAAATATATTTGAAAAATATAATTCCAGATCTAATTTCATGTTTTTGGATCCTCCATACGATAGCGAATTCACCGATTATGGATACTGTTCATTTGATAGAGATAAACAGGAACAGTTGGCTGAATGTTTTAAGAAAACTAAAATACGATGTCTTATGATAATAGGAAAAACTGAATATATAAGCAAATTATATGAAGGATATATAGTTGATGAATATGATAAGAAATACCGTTTTAAACTTCATTCGGGGAGAGTGGGAGATGAGATAAATACAAAGCATCTCGTTATAAAGAATTTTTAGGATAAATCTTATCAAGAATTGTATTCACAAAACATTTATAGTCATCATAGTCTATAAATTTTTGTTCTACACCTACTACATTTAAATAGTCGTTCATTCCATAAATTTCATCATAGTCCAAATCTTTAAACTTATTTCTAATTGCTTTGGGAATATCATCTCTTGATAACCATCTCAACGCAAGAAGACCTCCTTTATAATCATTTTCAAGTTTAATTTCCTTTATCTTTTTTGACGTGGCAGGTGCCTTTTCAGTATCTAAATTTAGATTAGTTTTAGATTCGAAATACCAAACTGTATTTGTTACGGGGTCTTTAAAGAGTATATCCTTTTCTTTCACCCCTTTTTTATTTTTTTCTTTAATATTTTCAAGTTTTGACAATTTCTCAGTAATTTGTGTAATTGACTGTTCCATTGCCGAACCCATAGCTATAGAAACTCCCTGATCAACTTTTCGGTTGAATAGGTAATTGAAACTGCTCTCAGACTTACTAGTTTTATAAGAAGGTAAATTGATTAAAGGTATAAATACGTCACAGCTATTTGGTATCATTTTGTAAAATATACGTAATGATTTCATTGAACTACCTGAATAATTTTTTTCACGCCCTTTTGAGAATGGTGAGACCGTTGTTGTTGAAGTATCTCTTCTCGAGTTCCCACTTTCCTTCGTGCTTTCTCAGGAATTCGTCTACGGCTGGCCACAGTCCCTTTGTGATTTCCTCTACGGGCCATCCGGTTTGCTTTGATTGCTCCTCCGCATTCCAACCAAGCCTAATCGTTTCTCCCATCCATTCGTCCACGGTGGTGTCGTGCATGACGATGTATTTCCTAGCGAGGGGTTCATAGCGGGCCAGTTCCCTTTTGAGTTGTCCATAGATGTGCCAAGTGTCTATGAACACGATATCGGCCGGTTCGGGAAGGTCTATCTCCAGATCGCTTCCCTTCACGAAGGTGGCGTCTATGTTCTTTTCATTTTTCGCTGCACGGATGAGGGGATTCGCATTACACGGTTCAAGGTCATTCATGAACATTCTCGAGCCCTCGGGCAGACCCATGGCAAACGCCCAAGACGAAACGACCCCCCTAACGCCCAGTTCTATGACGGAATTGCACCTTCCGGCCAGTTCGCAGAGGGTAGGCAGATGTTGGTTGATATCGCTAGGAGTTTTGCATTTGAATTGGTAGTTCAATTCAATCAGGGACATTCTTGTTAGATTAGTTTATAATTTTTTGTTTATATAGAATAAAGAATGGGCATCGTCATAGAGGAAGAGCACAAGTTTTTGAATGGTATAGTCATTCCCAGTTATTACATATCCCTATCGGGTGATATTTTTCTCAAGAAGACGCCAAGCGGAAAGTATAGTTGTGAAACCGGAGTAAAGTATTTCGTATCAAAGGAGAAGAAGGATGAGGGCGGTGAATTTTTCAAAGTTATAAGGATTCCTGCATTCGAGATGGATTTGAGCGAGTTGTCGTCCATAGAGTCTATTATATACGAGAAGGCAAAGGATCTTCTTCCCTCGGGAAACGATGTCTAATTTTTATGTTTATGTAAAATAAAGAATGGGCCTTGAGATAAACTCCAAATATGAACTTTCTAGCGGTATAGTGGTAGATTCTTTCTATGCATCCACAGGAACTGAGACCAGAGTGTTGAAGATGAATGGAAAGTATAATCTTGTTTGTGTGTTTAATCTTTACATATCTAAGGAGGCGAAGGAAGCTGGAAAGACTTATTTCGAAAACATGTATATCGAAGTCACCGATTACGATCCCTCCGTTAATCCTTGGGATGTTGCTTACGGTGAACTGAAGAAGAAGTTTTCCGTCTAAAAGCTGTCGTCGTCGAAGGTGATGGAGCTTCTGCTTACTGAACCCACACCGTGTTTTGAGTATTCGCTCACCCTCTTTTCAAAGAAAGACGTCTTTCCTTCAAGAGAGATCATCTCCATCCACGGGTATGGATTAAGGGAGTTGAATACCTTTTCTACTCCAAATTGTTTCAATAGCCTGTCCGCCACGAACTGTATGTAGGTGGTCATGCTATCGGAATTCATACCGATGAGGCGACAAGGGAGTGCCTCGCAGATGAAATCTGTCTCTATGGCGACTGCCGACCTCACGATGTCCCTTATGGTTTCGGGCGAGGGTTTATTAACGAGGTGGTTGAAGAGTTCCACGGCGAATTCGCAGTGCAGACCTTCGTCCCTACTGATGAGTTCGTTGGAGAAGCACAGACCGGGCATGAGACCTCTCTTTTTGAGCCAGTAGATTGAGCAGAAGGCACCGCTGAAGAAGATACCCTCCACGCATGCAAAGGCCACAAGGCGTTCGGCAAAGGGTCTGGAGCGATCAAACCACTGCATCGCCCATTTCGCTTTCTTTTCGATGCACGGTATGGTTTTGACGGCCTCAAATAGTTTTATTTTTTCGTCTTCGTCGTCCACGTAGGTGTCTATCAGCAAGCTGTAGGTCTCTCCGTGGATGGATTCGTTGAATTCCTGATAGCTGTAGAAGGATCGTGCTTCGGATATTTGTACCTCCGATGCAAAATTGATGTTTAGGTTTTCCATGACGATTCCATCGGAACCGGCAAAGAAAGCCAAGATATGTTTGATGAAGAATGTTTCCTGCGAACTGAGTTTATTCCAGTCGTTTATGTCTCTGCTTAGGTCAATCTCCTCTGTGGTCCAAAAGGAAGCGATGGCCTTTTTGTAGAGGGACCACAGTGAGGGATACTGGATGGGGAATGTTGTGAATCGGCTGACACTCGGTTCTAGGATGGGTTCATTCATTTACTAATTAGGTTTGGAATTATTTCTTAAACTCCTGCCACTGGATGTCTTCCTCGATGTTGACGAGGGTCCTTTGAAAGGTTCTTCGGCTATTGGGAAATGTTTTGTCCTTTCTATGGATGATTGGTTTCCAATAGTTCGATACATTTTCCTTGTCGTGGATATATTCACACTCCATGATGACGACTTCCCTATCGCCCTTTTCCATAAGGTCCAAGAATTGTTTGGGCGCCAAGGAAATTGGGAGTCTTCCCTCCATGATGAGATTTCCTCTATCTTGAACATATTGGTCGAAACCCTTTTCAAAGTATCCCTTACAGTCGTGGAGCTTGACGGAGGGAACGAACTTGAAATCCACGGTATTCTTATTCTTGGGTTTCCACTTGAACATGGTCTCGTGGGTTCCCGAGCGAATGGGTTCCTTGACTGGCGTGAAGATGAGACCATCAGTCTCGTAGTCAAAATCTCCAAAAATGGCTTTCTCCACATCCTTCCTCGGGAATACGGGTTTCATTTCAATCCTGACCTTGTCCTTGGATGTCTTGAGGATGCCCTTGACGACATTTTCTGCGTGGGAAAGGCGTTCCGTTAGGGATAAATCCTTGACAACGGTCCCATTAACCTGATAGGCATCAAACACTAAGATTTTTCCGTTGTTGACCCTTTCCACATCCAGTATGGTTCCCGATTTCGTATCCCGTTTGAATCTAAAGCTGATTGGTTCTTCTTCAAAGGCACGGTTGATGAGAACAGAAACGTCATCTTTTACGACGAGTAAATATCTCTGTCCATCTGCCTTTGGAGAAACGACATATTCTCCCTTTTCTAATAGACTAAAGTGCCTTCGTTCAATCGATATGGGTTGAGGACCTGGGAAAACACCTTCCCTGAACCTAAGCACTTTGTGGAGGTGGGTTGTCATTTCTAACTACCCTAGTAGCGCTTGATTTCCCTAAGCCACTCACGCACTTGTGGGTGATTGTATTGGTGGTATTGATATCTACGATGGCACTCACGCGAACCTTCTTCTTCTTGAAATAGTGTATCCATTCCTTCTGGTTGAGGGGAACCTGAATGTTTTTTGCGTGCTTTTTTATCTGTGAAGTATCGATGAGCATGATTTTTGAGTCCGTTTCCCTAACATCATACAATTCCACGGGAGACCCCTCAACCTTCCTCGCGCTGCTCGGTTCCACCACGGTATCGTAGACGATTCCTCTATGCTGGAGAAGTTCCTCTTCTTCCTTTTCGCACATCTTTCCAAAGCGTTCCCAATTGAGGATGGGTCGTATGGATGGGATGACGAGGACGGCACACATGGATTGCCAATTGGTCATTCCCAGGGGTGCCAGATCGAATGCGGTTCCAAAATCCAGAAACACCACGGTATCATAGCGTCTCACACATTCCGAAAGGCACTTTCCCTTCATTTCCGGATCGGACTCGGTGAAGTTTATTTCCGTGGGAACATTTTGACGCGCGAGTTGTGCGATCATCATGATGAGAATATTCATGGTTCTTGTATAGAGTTGGTGATTGACCGTGGTGACAAGGAACCCCCAACCACCCATTTGTTTTGGATTGAAGTAGTTTACTTTGTTATAAAGGGTTTGGTCTTTGTCGGACGATTTGAGGCGGGTTCCTAGATTCCCTCCGAAGGTTAGATTTCCCACATGGCCTAGAATGGTTTGTGTATCTCCGTAAATTTTTCCCCCCATATTCTGCCACCGTCTACAGAATGCATAGTCTTCGGATAGGTATCTCCTCGAAACCGGGTCAATCATGCAATCAAATAGAGCCGGAAACTCATCGAAGTCCTTATTGGAATGGTCGTTTACGCATTTGAGTTCGGGATAGTGGTCCCTCATCTTCTCCAGAACTTCCCTTTTAATCATCATGAAACCGGTGGGTCCATCCAAGATTTCCACGAACCCGTTGATGATACTTCTCGAGGTTGAACCCACGTTGACTACTAGGTCCGCGGAGGCCATTTCAAGGGGTCTATCTCCCTTGTCGACGATTTCCTTTTTTGCTCCCTCGAAGTTGACATTCTTTTTCGGGTAGCACGCCACCGAGACATCATGTCCCGAAAGGAGAAGTCTGAAGACGGATTCTGCCTTGAATTCGACATCGGCATCGATGAACATGAAGTGGGTGAATCCCTGTGCTCCGGGCGAGGCCAAGAATCTTCCAGTGGCTACGCACCTCCCCCTAGGGATGAGGCTTTCATTTTCCATGGTGTCGAATACGATGGTCATATTTGCCTTCACGGCTAATTTATAGAGTTCTGCGACAGAGTTGGCAAATTCCTGTAAAACCATTCCTCCATAACACGGTGTTGAAAGCCACAATTTAGGTTGAGACATTATTAGTTTTAACTATCTTTTTGTTTAACAGCTTCCTGACGAGCCAATTCGTCGACCCTTTCATTTTCGGGATTTCCGGCGTGAGCCTTGACCCACCTCCACTCGATGGATGGACCGTTTTCCTTGTCCAGCAATTTCCAAAGGTCATCATTTTTGACATCCTTGTAGTCCTTTAGTTTCCATTTTTCAATCCATTTTGTAATTCCATCCTTGACATATTTGGAGTCGGTATGGAGTATGGTTTTTTCACCCTTGGCATGCTCATTTATCCACATGAGTGCGTTTAGGGCTGCCTTGAGTTCCATTCGGTTATTGGTGGTGTGTGTTTCTCCTCCCGAGAACTCGTGTTTGACTTCGCCCTTGGATATGGTGAAGGCCCATCCCCCGGGTCCCGGATTTCCCAGACACGAGCCGTCCGTCCACACATTCAGCATTTCCAATTTCTCTATAATAGAGACAAACTTGTTAATACTTATCTTTGAGACGCCCGTGGCCTCGCTAAGCTTCTCTATGTCTATGGTTTCCTTGAGGCAATAGTAGATGCAGGCTATGGCTACACCCTTTCCGGCCTTCCCCATGAATTCCTGATTTCTTTCCACCTTCCTGCAGAGTTTAACGATGGATTGGACTTGGTGGCCACTCAGCACTCCGTTCATGAAGTCGGACACGATGCGTGGTATCATATCGCTTCCCATGATGACCCTTTCCTGTGTATCCTCCTCTCCCAGAAAGTCCCTAAACTTTTTGGAGACCCTACTGATGTCCTTGGGTGTGATACCAAAGGCCTTTGCTATTTCGTGGAGGGTTCTGGGAAATCCTTCGTTTTTGCAGGCGTAGTAGACGCAATTTGCCTTTATTCCTATGCGAACAACACCACGGGTGATTCCCTTTTCGCTCACCCGTTTGTAGTAGGACTTGGCGAGTTCCACCACCGAGTTGGATATTCCTATGGGCGTGCACGCTTCCTGAATATCGGTGTAGGAAACATGGAGGGAACGGTCCTTGTGGTTGGACGATATATGAAAATCAATTTTCGCCATTCTCCTATGTTCCCACTTCATTCCCTTGGCCTGTGCAATTTTGGAACCCTTTCCCCAATCGTTGTAGAGGGGATTGGCTGCCATACCAACCCTGCACCCATCCTTGACCCCCTCATCTGTTACGCACGAACTCCACTCGGCTCCCTCATCAATTCTCCCGAACCCTTGGTCCACAATCCCACAATCCCTACAAACTCTATCTGTATCGGCATTTAATCCCATGTTTGAAGAATTGCAATAAATGCAACAATCGTTTTCAAGCGGTGAGGGAGGAACTTCATTGTCCCCCATCGCTTGTTTCATAATATCAAATAGTGTATCGATGTTCATCATCTTTATGTATAACCTACTGTACTATTAGGAACCTGAATAATATTTTTGATTTGACGCAGAATTTCTTCCTCTGGAAGTTCCCCGTCGATGATATACACGGGGCATTTATCCTTGATGCGTTCAATCATGTATTTATAACGACTATACAAGCTCTGTAAAAGGGGTAAAGTGATACTTTTGTCCCCCGCTTGGACCCTGTGTTTGATTCTTTCCAACGACCTTTCGGGCTTAATGTCAAGGAATATGTATGTATCTGGAAACCATTTGAGTTCTTCGAAGAGTTTGTCATACCAGAAGTGTTCGTCGGTGTTTTTCACGATTCCCCTAAGGAGGAGGTCTTCCCAGAATACCATTCGTCCCGGGAGGATGCCTCGTTCATAGACTTCATATTCATCCCTTTTGAGGTTGCTGTAGAGGACGGCGATTTGAAACATGAAGCAGGTGGAGCTTGGGTTTCGGTAGAACTTTTCCAAGGGCCAATCGTTCACGGGTTCCCTTTTCACGGAATGCCCCAATTTCTCCAAATGGTTGAGTTGCGTTGTCTTTCCGGCACCGATATTACCATCGATAACTATTGTCATTTAATTAAAGAATGATTACTATCTTTAAATATGTTATTTGACGAATTTGAGCCTAATTCTTATAAAGTGAATTATACGGAGGGAGGTAAATTTCACTTTATAGAGGGACCCGACGTGCAGATTCCAAAGTTCTATTGCCAGTGGGGTGTTTCCAAGACACAATACGAGGGTTCACCGCCGAGGTATTACATAGACCTTTTCCTTCACGAGGGAGAGCGTTCGTCCAAGTTTGTGGAATGGTTGGCGAGACTGGAAGACCACATCGTAGAATATGTAAAGGAAAACGAGATGTCCATTTTCGGGAGGGAGGGACAAGACATATCGTCCATGTATAAGAACCTCCTCGTGGACAACAAGATTCGTATAAAATTGGACAGGGAAACCGTCGCGAAGGAAAAGGGAAAACACGAGATAGTGAATGTTCTGGAGGAGAATAAATTGAAAGGTATGAATGTCGTTTGTATGCTTAGGGTGAAGATGTTGTATTTCATGGAAGGTAAATTTGGTCTGTCCCTAACGGCACCACAACTCGAATTCAGCGAGGCCGAACAGCCCAAGAAGCGAATTCTATTTCTCAACCATTAGTAAATGGAACCTTGGCTTCGTTTGGCGTTCATGGCCGTCGGGTTTTCCGTCATCAATAATTTCATAATTGCAAAAATACTTAGAGAAGGTCTTGAAACTTATGAAACGATTGTCTATGCACTCCCATTCACGATTGCGTTCGCCATAGGACTGATTGTTGCAAACGGGAACAAGATGCGACCCATTAAACCCTTACACATAGGTTTGTTGGCCTTGTCCACGTTGGTGGGAGGTATCACGCTATATTGTTATAGAACTTCCGTAAAGCTTTCGCCCAACGCAGGCTATGTGGGTGCCATATTGGCGATGAACATCATTCCCGTCACCCTACTGTCAATGACCTATTTCAGCAACAGTTGCACCCCCATCAAGTTCCTCGGCGTATGCGTGGTAACTGCGGGAGGTTTCCTTATTGCGTCTTGATTGCCCAATGTGGGTCATCCTGTGGTATCATTATCCTTAGAATATCAAATACTTTGTATAACTGTTTGAAGAGGACCTCCTTGTCATCGGTGAGGGAAAGCAATTCCAACTCAATCTGGTGGTCCTTTTCTTCGGCGTCCTTATCCTCGGGCGAAAGAATGGTGAGGTCGATGCGAACCCCCTTTCGCGTATAGGACCAGCGTTCCTTGGTGAACATATCGTCAAATTCATCGGGCTCCTTGATGGGCTTTTCCACGGAGGCGCTGAACCTAACACACCAATTATCCACCGTTCCCAAAGGAAAGTCCTTGTTTTCCCTATTCGTCTTCCTAACACATACTCTTTCGCCGTGTTCATCTTCCGTCAATCTAATGCCCTTAGTTCCACGGAAGACGGTGCACTTGGTTTCCTCAACGGCTTCCCACCCTTTGTATAGGTCGAGGGAGTGTTTTACCCTTGACCAAGTTTCTCCCGGGAGGGATGTATCGAACTTCCCAGCACCCTTTTTCCGTCCAATCCTCAACTCCATCTCGATGTCCTTTGTGTGTTTGTGGGTGTTGTAGACATCCTCTACTTGAGCGAAAAAGGTGTGAGCAACGGAGTTCATATTGTTTAGAATTTCCTTTTTTTCTTTAATAATAGTAGATGTCAGGTTTTATAGACAGAAGAGAAAGTTATATATTAAGTAAAATAAGAGAAAGTAGAAATAGTAAACTTAGCAGCAACACCAATGTTAAAATAGTGCGATTACCAAGCGGACAACCTGTAAGTGCAACTGAGTTTAAAATTGGTTCAAAAACATATGAGGAAGGAACTAAGCTTGGAATAAACAGAGGATACTATGTTATACAGAAAAACGGTAATAGGAATTTGAATTTAAATGCAAGAGTTAAGAAATTCAAGGTTCTTCTTAGTGCTTCAAAATACTATAGGAATAGACAAGAGATATTGAACGCGATAGAATTATTTGAATCGGGAGGGATCAAGGTATTCGAAGGGGTGAAGACTTTGATTCAAAGTAATCCAGAAGAGAACCTGACTAAAAAATTCATCAATCCCTCGAAGGCGTCGATGGGTGCCGATGTGAGAAGAAGAAAGGAGTTGGCCACTAAATTGTCCAAAATTTCAAGAGTAGTTTACATAAATAGTTTATTTAGAAAAATGATAGATAGTTTGAAATACGTAAAATTATATGATGAAACCCTCGAGAAAATATGTTGCATAGTTCAAACTCCGTAAAGTTTCAAGATGTCCTTGATGACGGGGTGCCTTTCCACATCCTCTTCGGTAAATTTCACGATTGAAAAGTGCGTTCTCAGCTTCCCCTCGGTCTTTTCAATCCTATTCACGATGTCCGTGAGACCATTTTTTTCATAGCCACGGTCGTGCTGATCCGGGTCTCCGGTGACCACCATCTTGGATCCCTCACCTATTCGGGTCAGTATCATTTTCATCTGTTCCGGGGTGGCATTTTGCATTTCGTCGGCGAGGACCCAGCTGTTTGAGAAGGTCCTTCCCCTCATGTAGGCCAAGGGGCACACCTCCAATTTCCTATGCATCCGGAGTTTGTGAACCTCGTCTACCCCCCACCGATCGTGAAACACGTCGTAGATTGGTCGAGTCCACGGCTCCATTTTCTCGTCAAGGGAACCGGGAAGGAAGCCGTGCTGTTCCTCCACGCTCACAGCCGGGCGTGTGATGATTATCTTTCCGGTCCTCTTCTCCTCCATGGCCCTAATCGCGTGCTCGCAGGCCATAAGGGTCTTTCCGGTTCCACTTGGTCCCACAGCAAAGACAATTGGCTTCTTTTTGTCCTGCAGTGCCAAATCATATTTCACCTGCGATGGGTTCTTTGGTTCAAAACGCGTCCTACCCACTCCAGTAAAGTAACACGCCCTTGCAACCAACCTCATTAATAATTTAAAAGAATTAAAAAAATGTAAATAAACAACAAGTATGCCAATTCTCCAAATTCAAGATAAATGCACCGAGTGCGACCGGATGCGAATATACCTATCGAAAAAGAAAATACAATACGACATGGAAATAAATACAAACCACCATATATTGGTTTTAAGGGACAAGACCGTCCAAGGGATAAAGAATTTAATAGATTTCATGACGGGTGACAACATCAAGGTAGAACACTGTGAATTTTAATTGACGATAATGGTAAGGGATGTTCCTTTTTCCGTTCATCTACGATCCCGTCATTCTTCAGCTTCCTCTTTCCCTGATAGTTGTGCTTCTTCTCGTCATCTTAATTCTGGCGCTTCCTCTGGTATGGTTTCACGAAGAGATTAAAGAATTTGGACGAGAGAAACTAAATGCAAGTATTGAACCTGAAGCCACGATTAATCGATACACACAATGCGACGAGGCTGTTCATACCGAGGCACCCGAATCAGCAGGAGATAAAGAAATTTAGATTGGGATACAAACTAAGGGAAATAGGTATTAATGCTTGGGTTTGTGCCGACGAAGATAAGGGTATAGAATTCAAAATGGTGGATTATAAGGGAAATCCAATTTCCTTGGGACCCAAGAAGTTCATCCGCAACATGGTGTGTTCCGACTTTAACATGGACCCCTGTTCCCACGAGAAGGAATTCCCCTCGGTTCACATTTACGAGAACAATTTGAGACAAAAGATGTTCGTGGTAAATCACAAAAGCATGGACGATAATATTAACATTATCTATAGTTTTTTAAAGTTCTCCGGATACGACATTCAAGAGTTTAATGTTTCAAAGTTCAGGGACAATAGTATGACGACCATCGCACGAACATCGAAAGCCAGACTCAAGGATGATGACCGTCCCACGGATAGTTTTATGGTGGGATACCTCGAGGAAAATCTGTTTTAAAAGATAGTCTCTTTGATATAAACAGTAATGATTACCGCCAGAATAATCACTGCTGCAAATGTGAAAAACAATAGTGTGATCGTATCAAGGACAGCACCTCCTCCCAAGGTGGGCCTTAGACAATTTATGACCGATGTTAAGGATAAAAAGATATACGAGGCGCATTTCGACAAAACCACGTCGACTGTAAAATATTTGGGCGTTGACGGTAATTATGGTCAGGTGAATGTATACCCGAACGAAAAGTTCTGGAATACCATGGCGGAAAACGATGTAAATCTTTACATCGATGATGTCCCCGTGCAATTTGATGTATTGGGAAACATCGGGAGTGTATTTTGGCTCCTCTTTATGTTTGCCATCTTCAGAAACATATTTACGGGAAACCGAGGAAATGGGGCCAACCCCTTCATGAACAGAAACGATTTGAAGGCCGAAGAAAATATCACGACCCGCTTTACGGATGTGGAGGGCATCGATAGCGCTAAGGAGGAATTGGAGGAGATTGTGGATTTCCTCAAGAATCCCACCAAATATGAGGGTTCGGGTGCAAAAATTCCCAAGGGAGCCCTTCTCTCGGGGCCACCGGGTTCGGGGAAGACCCTCATCGCACGAGCCATCGCCGGCGAATCGAGCGTTCCCTTCATTCAGTGTTCCGCGTCGTCCTTTGTAGAGGTGTTCGTCGGGGTGGGTGCAAAAAGGGTGAGGGACCTATTCGCCTTCGCCCGCACCAAGCAACCCTGTATCATCTTCATAGACGAAATTGATGCGATTGGTCGGGCTAGGAGCAACAACGGACCCTTCGGTGGGAATGAGGAACGGGAACAGACCATCAATCAGCTTCTCACGGAGATGGACGGTTTTGACGATACCTCCAAAATTGTGGTCATCGCTGCCACCAATCGGGAGGATATTTTAGACGAGGCGTTGGTCAGGCCGGGGAGGTTCGATAGGAAGATCGCGGTGGGCCTTCCGAGTGTGAAGGGGAGGGAGAAGATCCTAGGGGTCCACACCAGGGACAAGATTCTGGATGCGGATGTGTCTCTCGAGAATATTGCACGCCAGACCACGGGGTTCAGCGGTGCCGAATTGGCCAATCTCATGAACGAGTGTGCCATCTATGCGGCCCGTTTTAATGGAGGTGTCATCACGAGTGCCGTAGTGGAGGAATGCTTTCAGAGGGTGGTGGTGGGTTCCATAAATAGGGACGCA
>Ga0222714_10002611_pt1 | contig 18904 bp, 28 predicted proteins | sample C33_3DmetaG_FD_165048 | JGI IMG/M metagenome (GOLD analysis project Ga0222714, IMG submission 165048) | Estuarine water microbial communities from San Francisco Bay, California, United States - C33_3D | ecosystem: Environmental > Aquatic > Marine > Unclassified | place: USA: California...
TGGTGGTCATTGATTGGACTTTTGATCACCACATTCGCCTTCATAGGAGTGAATCTTTTTCTTTCAGGACTTCACTCGTATGGCGAATTGTAAAGCGATAATTCATAATTAAATTCATGTAAAATGTCCTTTATATGAAAAAAGACTTAATCGTTTCAATCAAGGATCTTGCTTTCGGTTATGCAGAAAGGCAAATTCATCGAAAAATTAATATGAATTTTCATCGAGGTAAAGTTGTTGCGATCATGGGTGGCAGTGGTTGTGGAAAAACAACAATCCTTCGTTTAATAGGGGGGCAGATTAAACCAAATTCAGGCCAGGTTGAAGTTGACGGGAAAATAGTCCATGAGCAAGGAAGAAAGGGAATTTATGAGCTTCGCCGAAAAATGGGGATGCTCTTCCAACATGGAGCCCTTTTTAGCGACTTGAGTGTATATGAAAATGTTGCTTTTCCAATTAGGGAACATACAGATTTAAATGAGGCGGTTATAAAAGATTTGGTTTTAATGAAACTTAATGCTGTTGGCCTTAGAGGAGCTCATAATTTAATGCCTACAGAATTGTCTGGAGGTATGGCAAGACGTGTTGCTCTTGCCAGAGCCGTTGCTCTTGATCCAGATATCATTATGTATGATGAACCCTTTGCAGGGCTCGATCCAATTTCAATGGGTGTAATCTGTGATTTAATTCGAACTTTGAATGATGCCCTTGGAGCAACATCTATTATAGTGACGCATGATGTAACCGAAACTTTTGCTTTTGCTGACTATATTTATTTTATAGCAGATGGAATTGTTGCTGCAGAAGGATCGCCAAGCGATCTAAAAAAATCTCAATTACCTTTTGTTAAACAATTCATTCACTCTGAAAAAGATGGTCCGGTTCCATTCCATTATCAAGCAAATGAATATATAAGTGATTTGGGACTTTAAATGATAACTTTTTTTGAAAATATTGGTCGTGGATTAAGGTTAAAAATAACCAGATTAGGTGCAGCAACACGTCTTTTTTTTACTATCATCAGTTATTCATCTGAGAGCTTTAAAAGATTTAACTTAACCATTCGTGAAATTTACTTTACGGGCGTTCTATCTCTCATCATTATTATTGTGTCTGCTTTTTTTGTGGGCATGGTTCTGGGCCTTCAAGGATATTACACCCTTCAAAAATATGGTTCTTCAGAAGCCATAGGAGTTCTTGTTGCGTTAGCATTGGTCCGCGAGCTTGGTCCTGTTGTTACCGCATTATTATTTGCGGGTCGAGCGGGGACAGCAATCACAGCTGAAATTGGCTTAATGAAAGCAACTGAACAATTGTCAGCGATGGAAATGATGGCAGTAAGTCCGGTCGCCAGAATTGTTGCGCCTCGTTTTTGGGCGGGTATCATCACCATGCCCTTACTAGCCTCTATTTTTTCTATGGTTGGTATCATTGGCGGTTACGTTGTCGCAGTCCCGATCATTGGAGTTGATGAAGGAGCTTTTTGGTCTCAAATGCAAGCAAATGTTGATTTTAGTTATGATATTGTTAATGGGTTTATAAAAAGCCTAGTTTTTGGTATAGCCTGCACCATTATCGCATTGTTTGAAGGGTATGATGCTCCTCCTACAGCTGAGGGGGTGAGTAGGGCGACTACCCGAACGGTGGTTACCTCATCACTTGCAGTTCTTGGATTGGATTTTGTTTTAACTTCATTTATGCTAACAGTATAAGATCAGGAGAAAGTTTTATGGATAGAATTAAATTAGATGCATGGGTTGGAATTTTTGTAGCTTTAGGACTTATTGCTCTAATGGGTTTAGCGATGAAGGTCGGCAATTTAACTTCAAATGATATTAAAACCACATACGTGGTAACAGCAAATTTTGAAAATATTGGTGGTTTAAAACCAAGAGCTCCTGTTAAATCTGCAGGTGTTGTTGTTGGCCGAGTTGATTCTATAACCTTTGATACTAAAATATATGAAGCCATAGTAACCATGAGTATTGATGAAAGATATGTGTTCCCGAAAGATACTTTTGCCAATATTTACACAGCAGGCTTACTTGGTGAGCAATATATTGGCCTTGAAGCAGGCGGCGATCCTGAAAACCTAGTTGCTTTTGATAAAATTTCTCAGACGCAAGACGCAGTAGTTCTTGAAAAATTAATTAGTCAATTTTTATACAATCAAGCTTCTAAAGAGGAAGAGGAGAAATAGGTGAGTTTTTTTAAAATCTTTATTTTAGTTTTATCGTTTATATTTTCATCTATATTGATCGCAGAAGATCTGGGTCCGCAGGATTTGGTTCATAAGACAGCGGATGATGTTTTATTAGTCTTAAAAACGAATCAAGAAATCCAAGCAGACAAACAAAAAATTTACCAGTTAGCCGAAGAAAAAATTCTTCCAAACTTTGACCTTGAACGTATATCAAGATTGGTGCTTGGAAAAACATGGAGAAGTATCGACGAGAATCAAAAACAAAAATTTCAAGCTGAATTTAAAACAATGTTACTCAGAACATATGCGGTTGCTCTTGGAAAGTATAAGGATCAAGAAATAGAATTTAAACCCTTTAGGATGGAGCCTGACGATAAACAAGCCACGGTAAAAACACAAATTATTCAAAATGGCGCCCAGCCGATTTCTGTTGACTACACCTTAGCAAAGACTGACAACTCATGGAAAGTTTTTGACATTGTGATTGAGGGTGTTAGTTTGGTAACAAATTACAGATCACAATTTGCCGGAGAAATAAAAAACAATGGCATAGATTCTTTAATCTCTAAATTATCAGAAAAAAATAACAAAGGTGATTAATGGATATTAAAGATTCAGTCTGGAGCTTTGAAGGTGATTATACTTTTTTTCAAATTCCAAAATTTTTGGAAAAATTATATGCATTAAAAATTGATCAGTCGATTACATTAGATTTTTCAAAGATTCAAAATATTGATACATCACTTTTAAGTTTTATTTTTGAAATAAAAAGAAAAGCTAAACTTGCAAATCAAAAGGTTAACTTAGTAAAAATCCCAAAAAATCTAGTTGATCTAGCCACGCTATACGGCGTTCAAAAGTTTCTTAAATAATTTAAATTCTATGGAAAAAGCAATTGTTTTTAAGAACATCAAAAAGTCCTATGGATCAGTCAAAGCGGTTAATGGAATAAATTTGACCATTTATCAGGGTGAGTTCTTTGGACTTCTGGGTCCAAATGGGGCTGGAAAATCAACATTAATTAACATGCTTGCTGGAATTGTAAAATCAACTTCAGGATCCATCAAGGCAATGGGTTTTGACGTGGAGAAAAATTATCAAGAGGCTCGTCACTCCTTAGGTATTGTCCCCCAAGAACTTGTTTTTGACCCTTTTTTTAATGTCAGAGAAATGTTGAGATTTCAAGCAGGCTATTTTGGTAAAGGACGAGAAAATTATGATTGGATTGATGAAGTTTTAGAAAGATTAGATTTGACCGAAAAAGCTTTTACCAATATGAGACAGCTATCCGGCGGAATGAAAAGAAGAGCTCTTATAGCCCAAGCACTTGCTCATCGGCCGCCAATAATAGTTTTGGATGAGCCAACAGCGGGTGTTGATGTTGAATTAAGACAACGCCTTTGGTGTTTTATGAAAGATTTAAATCAGAGTGGACATACCATTGTGTTAACTACACATTATCTTGAAGAGGCTGAAAATTTATGTAAAAGAATTGCCATGGTAAATCGAGGTAAATTAGTTGCTTTGGATGATACAAAAAAATTAATTCGAAAAAATTCATCAAAAAATTTGAATATTAAAATTGATAGTAAAGATGTACAAAAAGTTTTGAAGATTCTGAAAAATTTTAAGGTTTTTATTGAAAATGAGATATTAACAATCACTTTAGAAGAATTGGATGAGTTAAATAACATTATAGTTTTATTAAAAAAAAATAAAATAAAGTTTTTCGATATTCAAACAACTGAACCTGATTTAGAAAAAGTTTTTTTACAAATGACAAAAAAATGATTAATTGGAAAATACAACTGAAAGGAACATGGACGCTTCTTAAAAAAGAACTTCTTCGATTTTGGAGGGTTGTTTTCCAAACCGTTGCTGCCCCTGTAATCACGGGCATATTATATTTATTGATTTTCTCTCACGTTCTCGATAGCAGGACTGAAGTTTATGCTGGGGTGCCATATAGTGCATTTTTAATACCAGGTTTAATTATGATGTCACTTCTTCAGAATGCTTTTGCAAATAGCTCCTCAAGTCTGGTTCAATCGAAGGTGATGGGAAACATTGTTTTTATTCTACTAACTCCTCTCACTTATATACAATTTTTTATAGCATTTTTGATTGCATCAATCGTTCGAGGTTTATTTGTTGGCTTAACTATCTATTTATTAGCAAGTTTTTATATTGATCTGCCGATAATGTATCCAGGTTTTGTTATTTCTTTCGCACTTTTAGGAGGCGGGCTGCTTGGAACTTTTGGTATATTAGCTGGAATATGGGCAGATCGATTTGATCAAATGGCAGCCTTTCAAAACTTTGTCATTATGCCATTATCATTTTTATCTGGGGTATTTTATTCCATTCATTCTCTACCGCCTTTTTGGCAGAAGATATCTCACTTCAACCCTTTTTTCTACATGATTGATGGATTTCGCTATGGTTTTTTTGGTCAATCAGATATATCACCTCATTTAAGTGTAGCAATTGTCCTAACATTTTTTATAATACTGGCGGGCTTATCAATAAGGTTATTGAAAACAGGGTATAAACTGAGAGGTTAATGAATGCACAAAGATGATATAAAAAAAATTATTGCAGATGGAATAAACTGCAATCAATTAGATGTTCTTGGGGATGATGGAGCGCATTTTGAAGCATTAATTATCAGCGATGATTTTAAAAATTTAAATCGCGTGAAAAGACATCAATTAGTCTATCAAGCCTTGGGAGATTTAATGAATGAAAAAATTCATGCTTTGTCTTTAAAGTTATATGATCTTTCTGAGTGGAACGAAATAAAAGGAGAAAAAAAATGAGTGCACAAGAAAAAATAAAAAAAATGATTGATACAAATAAGGTATTGCTTTTCATGAAAGGCGATCGGAAATTTCCTCAATGTGGTTTTTCAGGAATGGCATGCCAAATTCTTGATCATCTTGGAGCAGCTTATGAGACAAATAATGTGCTTGAGGATAATGAAATAAGAGAAGGTGTGAAAATTTTTTCGAACTGGCCAACTATTCCACAACTTTATGTTAATGGAGAATTTATTGGTGGAGCTGACATTATGCGGGAAATGTTTGAATCAGGAGAATTAAAAAAATTATTGGATCAAGTTGGATAAGCTCAAAATTACTGGGGGCAATTCCCTTCAAGGTGAAGTATTTATTTCTGGGGCAAAAAATGCTGCATTGCCTATTCTTATCGCTTCAATTTTAACATCTGAACCATTAAATATTTTTAATGTACCTATTTTAAAAGATATTGAAACTACAATTTATTTGTTAAATTTTCTTGGTGTAGGTGTTCATAAATCAAATGATTCGTTAATTCTATGTGCTGATAAAGTCACCAAAACAGAAGCGCCTTACGATTTAGTAAAAACAATGCGTGCATCCATCCTCGTCCTTGGACCTTTGTTAGCAAGATTTGGTGAGGCTCACGTATCTTTGCCAGGAGGATGCTCTATCGGTGCAAGACCTGTTGATCTTCATATTAAAGCGCTTGAGAAGATGGGAGCCAAAATCAACATACATAATGGCTATATAGAGGCAAGTACAACTCATTTACCTAATAAAAAATTGATAGGGACGAAGATTTTTATGGATCAGGTGTCAGTGACTGGAACAGAAAATATCATGATGGCAGCCACCCTTGCTGAGGGAAGAACTTTGATTGAAAATGCGGCGAGAGAACCTGAAGTTGAAGATTTAGGACATTTGTTAATTCAAATGGGTGCGAAAATAAAAGGCTTAGGCACAGACAATATTCAAATTGATGGTACTTCCTCTCTTCAAGGGACAAATTATAATGTAATGTTTGATCGTATTGAGGCAGGAACATATATGACTGCTGTTGCTGCTGTTGGCGGACAAATAAAACTAAAAAACATCAATGCCTCGAAAATGGAATCTATTATTGAGAAAATCAAAGAATCGGGAGCATTAGTTCATATTAATGATGATCAAATAGAAGTGATTAAAAGTGGCGATAAAATTTTACCCGTGAATATTAGAACCGGCGTTTACCCTTTATTTCCGACTGATATGCAAGCACAGTTTATGGCTTTAAATACGTTAGCTGACGGACCATCTGAAGTAACAGAAACAATTTTTGAAAATCGTTTTATGCATGTTCAAGAGCTTGTTAGAATGGGAGCTAAGATTGATGTAAAAGGAAATACTTCTTTTGTAAAAGGAGTTAGGAATCTTGAAGGTGCAAATGTAATGGCTACTGATCTTCGCGCCTCAGCTTCTCTCGTGATTGCAGGTCTTGCTGCAAAAGGGGAGACTATAATTGAGCGCATATATCACTTAGATCGTGGTTATGAGAGAATTGAGGAAAAATTAAATCAACTTGGGGCAAGGGTAGAGAGAATACAGTAATGATAACTATTGCATTATCAAAAGGAAGAATTTTTAAAGAAACACTTCCACTTTTGGCATCAGCGGGAATTGTTTGTAGTGAAGATCCTGATTCATCTCGAAAGCTGATTCTTAAAACAAATAATCCTAAAATAAGATTATTAATTGTGAGAGCTTCAGATGTTCCAACTTATGTTGAATGTGGTGGAGCTGATTTGGGAATTGCTGGTAAAGATGTTTTAGATGAGTTTATCTCTGCAAACATTTATCAGATATGTGATTTGAGAATTGCACAATGTCGGATGATGGTTGCGGGACCTAAAAATTTTGAATATCAAGAAGCTTTGAAACAAAAAACAAGATTAAAAATTGCAACTAAATATACGAAAATTACAAAAGATTTTTTTTCTAAAAAAGGGATTCATATTGATTTAATAAAACTATATGGATCGATGGAGCTCTCACCGTTAGTTCAAATGAGTGATTTAATTGTTGATTTAGTCAGCTCAGGACAAACGCTGGAAGCAAATAACCTAGTGTCTTATGAAAAAATTTCTGATATTTCATCTCAGTTAATTGTCAACAAAGCATCACTGAAATTGAAATATTTAGATTTACAACCAATTATTGATTCAGTAAAAAGTAACGTTTAAATGAATATTAAGCTTATAAAATTTGGAAGTAATGATTTTTATAAATCGTTAAAACATTCATTGGCTTTTAATGAAGATGATAATTCTGAAATACAAGCTGTTGTGAACAGTATCATTAAAGATATTAAAAATAATGGTGATTCAGCTTTACTCTCTTATACAAAAAAATTTGATCATCTTGAGTCTAAATCTTTATCAGAATTAGAACTGACCAAAGAAAGTCTCAAAGAAGCATATGAATCATTAGATCATTCTACTCAAACTGCACTGAATGAGTCTGCTCAAAGAATTAGAGATTATCATCAAAATCAGATACAGAATTCTTGGGATTATGTTGAAGACGATGGAACAAGGTTGGGTCAAAAGATTACAGCCATTGACTCAGTTGGATTATATGTTCCTGGAGGAAAAGCTGCATATCCATCTTCAGTTCTTATGAATGCCATTCCAGCAAAAGTAGCAGGAGTGAAAAATATAATTATGGTTGTCCCAACTCCAAATGGAGAAAAAAACGCTTTGGTTTTGGCAGCTGCTCATGTAGCGAATGTAGATAGAGTTTTTACTATTGGTGGAGCTCAAGCTGTTGCTGCCCTTGCTTTTGGTACCGAGACAATTCCTCAAGTTGATAAAATTGTTGGCCCTGGGAATGCTTATGTTGCTGAAGCAAAAAGGATGGTATTTGGAACTGTTGGTATAGATATGATTGCTGGACCCTCAGAAATCTTAGTGATAACTGATGGACAGACTAATCCTGATTGGTTGGCTATGGATTTATTTTCTCAAGCTGAGCATGACGAGCTTGCACAATCAATTCTTATTTCCTCAGATAATTCTGTATTTAAAAAAGTTATTAAAAGTATGGAAAAATTAATTGATACAATGCCTAGAAAAAAAATAATACAAACATCGCTTGAAAATCGAGGCTTATTTATAGAGGTAAATAATTTAAATGAAGCTGCAGAAGTTTCAAACTTTATATCTCCAGAGCATCTAGAATTATCCGTTAGTGATCCAGATGATCTAATCCAAAAAATAAAACATGCGGGCGCTATTTTTATGGGAATAAACACTTGTGAGTCAGTAGGAGATTATTGTGCTGGTCCGAATCATGTTCTTCCAACATCAAGAACAGCTAGATTTTCATCACCACTTGGAGTTTATGACTTTCAAAAAAGATCAAGTATTATTAATTTGTCAGCAAAGGCAGCTTCGAGGCTTGGTAAGATTGCTTCAATTATGGCTGAAGGTGAAGGCCTTTTTGCTCATGCCAGATCTGCTGATTATAGAGTGAAAATTGATGACTAAGTTTTGGAGTCACTTTGTATCGAAACTTGATCCTTATATTCCAGGTGAGCAGCCTCAAAAAGAGATTCGATTAAAGTTAAATACCAACGAAAACCCTTTTCCACCCTCACCATTAGTTTTAGATGAGATTACAAATTTTGGTATCGATAAAATTAATCTTTATCCTGATCCTGAATCAAATGAATTATGTGAAGAGATAGCTAAATATCACCATCTATCAAAAGATCAGGTTTTCGTTGGCAATGGCTCTGATGAGATTTTAGCTTTTATTTTTTATGGCTTATTTAAAAATAAAAAAAATCTTTTTTTCCCCAACATTACTTATAGCTTTTACCCTGTATATGCCAAATTATTTGATATTGATTTTAAAACCATACCGTTAGATGATAACTTTGAAATTAATTTATCAGACTATCATCACTCAAATTCTGCAGTGATTTTTCCAAATCCAAATGCACCAACAAGCATCCCCCTGTCGTTAAAAAGCATTGAAAATTTTGTCGCACTGAATGAATCATCAATAATTGTAATTGATGAGGCATATGTTGATTTTGGGACTGAATCAGCCGTCACATTAATCAATAACTTCCCTAATATTTTGGTAACACGCTCCATGTCAAAATCAAGATCATTGGCAGGGCTGAGGGTAGGCTATGCTGTTGGCTCATCAGAATTAATCGATGGTTTAAAAAGAGTAAAAAATAGTTTTAATTCCTACCCGGTTGATCGAATTGCTCAAAAGGCTTCAATAGCATCTTTTAAAGATGATAAATATTTTAAAGAGAAATGTAAGCAAATCATAGAAATTAGAGAAAATTTTTCAACTAACCTGAAAAACTTGGGTTTTCAGGTATTTCAATCAGGAGGAAATTTTATTTTTACCAGACCTCCTAGTAAGAATAATGCCGAAGATCTTTATGTTGCATTAAAAAATTCAGGAATACTGGTTCGATTTTTCAAAGAGCCTAAAATAATTTCATCTTATTTAAGAATAACAATTGGAACATCGGAACAAATGGATTTATTGTTAAGCGAATTAAAAAAATTAATCGATCAGTAGGATTCGGACTCATATTAAGTTAAAATTCATATAAAATTTTCGTAGAAATAATTATGCAAAGAAAATCCACTGTTGAAAGAAATACCAAAGAAACGCAAATTAGTGTTTCACTTAATCTGGACGGTTCTGGAGACAGTAAATTAAATTCAGGCATTGGCTTCTTAGACCATATGCTGGACCAAATTGCACGGCATGGATTATTTGATCTTCAGGTGAATGCAAAGGGTGACCTACATATTGACGCGCATCATACGGTTGAGGATATTGGGATTACTCTCGGTCAAGCTTTCAATCAAGCAATTGGCGATAAAAAAGGTATTACACGATACGGCTATGCCTACGCGCCTTTAGATGAGGCTATGTCAAGAGTAGTGGTCGATATTTCTGGCAGGCCTGGTTTAGTTCTTCATTCTGACTTCAAAAGGGCTATTGTTGGTGAATTCGATGTTGATTTAATTTACGAATTCTTTCAAGGGTTTGTTAATCACGCCCTCATAACCTTGCATATAGACAATATTCGAGGAGACAATGCTCATCATCAAATCGAGACAATTTTTAAGGCTTTTGCAAGAGCACTGAGAACCGCTGTCACAATCGATACCAGACAAGCAGATCAACTGCCATCAACAAAAGGGGCTTTATAGGGTTCATTCATGATAGCCATTGTCGATTATGGAATGGGCAACCTAAGATCCGTTTATAATGCTTTTAGAAAAGTTTCTCCCAACCTAAAAGTTTGTGTTACCTCTGATCAAAAGATAATCCAATCAGCTGACCGAATAGTTTTTCCTGGACAAGGAGCTATGCCTGATTGTATGCGAGAATTAGCAAACAAAAATTTGACTGAGACAATTATTAACGCAGCAAAAAATAAACCTTTTTTGGGAATTTGTATTGGACTGCAGATGTTAAATGATTTTTCTGAGGAGGGAGGGGTTTCAGGCCTTGGGATCATTCCTGGACAGGTGCGTAAATTTAAGACAAAAAATCATTTTAATAAAGTACCTCATATGGGCTGGAATGAGGTTTATCGTAAAAATAATCACTTTATGTGGAATGGCATAAATAATAATGAAAGATTCTATTTTGTTCACAGCTACTTTGTTCAACCAAAAGATCAAAGTATATCTGCCGCTGAAACAATTTATGAACATCCATTTTGTTGTGCAATAAGCAAAGATAATATTTTTGCTGTTCAATTCCATCCCGAGAAAAGTTCTTTGGCTGGACTACAGCTATTAAAAAATTTTACACGGTGGAGTATTTAAACTATGCAAGTTATTCCTGCAATTGATTTAAAAGAGGGGAAATGTGTTCGCCTTAAACAAGGCTTAATGGATCAAGCTACAATTTTTTCAGAACACCCAGCAGAGATGGCAAAACTCTGGAAATCAAAAGGCGCTCGTCGTCTTCATTTAGTTGATTTAGATGGAGCATTTGCTGGACAACAAAAAAATTTATCGATCATTAAAGAAGTAATCCAAGAGATGGGGGATATTCCAATTCAGCTTGGTGGAGGCATTAGAAACCTTGATGCTGTTGAAAACTTAATAAATATTGGTATTGACTCTGTGATTATTGGAACAGCTGCAATAACAAACCCAGGTTTTTTACATGAAGCCTGTTTTGCTTTTCCCGGACAAGTAATTGTTGGGCTTGATGCTAAAGATGGAGAAGTGGCAATTAATGGTTGGGCAAAGTTAACTGGACATAGTGTTTTTGAAATGGCAAAAAAATTTGAAGATTATGGAGTTGCTTCGATTATATATACCGATATTGGTCGAGATGGGATGCTTCAAGGAATAAATATTGATGCGACCGTAAAGCTGGCGGAAAATGGAAATGTACCAATTATTGCAAGCGGTGGTTTATCGGATATTAAAGATATTGAAAATTTATGTGCCGTTGCCAATGTAGGAATCAAGGGGGTGATTGCTGGACGATCTATATATGAAGGCACTTTAGATTTTGAAAAAGCCAATCAACTTGCAGAAATATTGACTGGATAATAACGTGTTAGCAAAAAGAATTATTCCTTGTTTAGATGTGACAGATGGCCGAGTTGTTAAAGGAGTTAATTTTATTGATCTGATTGATGCAGGTGATCCGGTAGAAATTGCAAAAAAATACAATGATCAAGGAGCTGATGAACTTACTTTTCTAGATATCACAGCAAGTTCAGACAATAGAGGACTTATCATTGATATTATTGAGAGAGTTGCTGAGCAGGTGTTTATTCCTTTAACTGTGGGTGGCGGGGTGAGGGAGATAAATGATATTAGAACCCTCTTAAACGCGGGGGCTGATAAAGTGAGTATTAATACGGCTGCAATCCATAATCCCTCTTTAGTATCTCAAGCATCACAAAAATTTGGTTCGCAATGTATTGTGGTCGCCATTGACGCAAAAAAAATGAATAATCATTGGGAGGTATTTACTCACGGTGGAAGAAATCCTACAGGAATTAATGCAGTATCATGGGCAAAAGAAATGGTGAATCGTGGAGCAGGAGAATTATTAATTACAAGCATGGATCGTGATGGTACAAAATCAGGATTTGATAATGACTTAAACTCATTAATTTCATCAGAAGTTGATGTTCCAATTATTGCTTCGGGGGGAGTTGGAAATTTAGATGATCTAGTAAATGGTATTTTAAAAGGAAAAGCTGATGCAGTTTTAGCAGCAAGTATTTTTCACTTTGGAGAATTTACGATTGAAGAGGCAAAAAAACATATGAGAGAAAATTTTATTGAGGTACGCTAATGAAGATTATTGAGCTGATTAAATGGAATGAGCAAGGCTTAGTACCTGCGATTATTCAAGATACATTAACCAATAAAATTTTAATGATGGCCTGGATGAATGAAGATGCATTGGTAAAAACAATTGAAACCAAGAAGTGCTATTTTTTTTCAAGATCAAGAAATAAATTATGGTTAAAAGGAGAGGATTCAGGACACGTTCATCTTGTTGACAGCGTCCAAGCTGACTGTGATTATGATACTCTTTTAATTAAAGTTAATGTTGAAAACAAAATATCATGTCACACTGGAAGAAATTCATGTTTTTACAACCAAGTGACAGATGATGGCGATACAATAATCGATATTGAAGAAATTATAAAAGATCCTAAAGAGATCTATAAAAAATAAAAAAATGAATTACTTAACTGATTTACAAAAAATTATTCAATCTAAAAAAAATGGAGACCCTAATCAGTCTTATACAGCCCAACTTTTTTTTAAAGGATTAGAAGAGATACAAAAAAAATTTGGTGAGGAGGCAATTGAATTAATTATTGCATCGGCTAGCAAAAATAAAACTCAAATCATTTACGAGAGTGCGGATGTTTTATTTCATTTACTGGTTCTTTTAACGGAAAATAATATCTCGATTGAAGAAATTATTGACGAGTTAAAAAAAAGATCAGGTGTGTCAGGTTTAGAAGAAAAATCCAATAGGAAAAAATAATGGATTCATGTATCTTTTGCAAAATCATTAAAAAAGAGATACCTGCAACTATCATTTTTGAAAATGACAAATTTATTGCTTTTAATGACATAAACCCAATAGATAACATTCATTTTTTGATTGTTCCAAAACTTCACATTATTAATCTCATTACCGCAGAAGTTGAAAAGATAGATTTTAATATTTTTGGTGAAATGTTAAAGTTAGCCGCAGTTTTGGCAAAAGAACAAGGACTGGAAGGATTTAGAACAATGATCAATTCAGGAAAAAAAGGTGGGCAAGAAGTTTTTCACATTCACTTTCATGTTTATGGTGGCGGTAATCATTTGAAGAAAATTTAAGGAGCTTGATATGCCTGGAATAAAAGAGTTATTAGTAATCTTGGTTGTTGTATTAATTATATTTGGTGCAGGCCGATTAAAAAATATTGGTAAGGACTTAGGTGTTGCTATTAAGAATTTCAAAGATGGGCTCTCGGATCAATCTGATAAAAAAAAATAATTAATGTTTGATTTTTCTTTTTCAGAGTTTGTTTTATGCGTAATAGTTTTTGTTATTTTTGTTAATCCAAAAAAAATACCTGAATTTGGAAGAATGTTGGGGCGAGTTTTAAAAAAAACTAATACCTTATTTTTTGATGTCAAAGAAGAAATTTATCGAGAGGAAACTTTCAAAAAGTTAAAAAAAATCGAAAAAGAGATTTTTTCAAAAAATGAAAAATAAATTTAGTTATCTTAATCATTTTTTCATTTTAAAAAAAGTATTAATAAGAGTATTAGCTTTCTTTGCTTTTGTTTTTTCCATTTTGTTTTATTTTCATGATCTTGTTTTTATTTTTTTTTCACAGCCATTACAATCCTCTTTAGAAAACACACACGGTGAAGTCATAGCAACTCAACTTTTATCTACATTTGTTGTTCCTCTTAAGCTTTCAATGTTATCTACCTTTTATTTAATTTTCCCTTATGTTATTGGTGAAATTTGGTTTTTTATCAAACCAGGACTTTATGAAAATGAAAAAAAATTTATAAAAAAAATCCTAATGATCAGCATGCTACTAGTGTTTGTTGCGTTTGGTTTTTGTTTTTACTTAGTCTTCCCTCAGGTTATTTTGTTTTTTATCAATTTTGCACCCGAAGGTTTAAGTTTAAAAATTGATATCAATTTCTATCTTGAGCTTTTAATAAATTTGATCTTTGCATTTACCGTCGCTTTTCAAATTCCAATTATTGTTTTATTCCTCACTCATTTAAAGATTATGAGTATTACAAAACTCAAAAAAATGCGCCCATATATTTATGTCTTTACATTCATTTTAGGAGCTGTTTTAACTCCACCAGATGTTCTTTCACAAATTTTATTGGCACTCCCCATGATTTTTTTATTTGAGTTTGGTTTATTTATTTCAAACTTTTTTAAAAAAATATAGAGATAAGTGAATTCTTCCTTGTTTTTAATGGACTAATTTTTGTATAATGATACCTCTTCAAATCTTAGTTGTTTCTCAAGAGGAAATTAATGTCCAAAAAACATAATGGTTTTGACAAAGACCGAAGGAAATTTTTGTTGACAGCTACAGCTGTGACAGGTGCAGTAGGTATTTCTGCCGCAGGTATCCCTTTTGTAACAAGTATGAAACCCAGTGAGAAAGCTAAGGCTGCTGGAGCATCTGTTGCTGTGGATACCAGTAAAATTGAAAAGGGCACTTTGTTGACTACGGAGTGGCGAGGACAGCCTGTATGGATTCTTAATCGAACTGAAGATATGGTGAAGGGTCTATCGAAGATGGAAACTAATTTAGCTGACCCGCAACTCAAGGTGACTTCACAACAACCAAAATATTGCCAAAACCCCACAAGATCAATCAAGTCGGATCTACTGGTTGTGGTTGGAATTTGTACACATTTAGGATGCTCTCCAACCGCAAAACTTCAGCCAAAGGGAGATATGGGCGATAATTGGACGGGTGGATTCTTTTGTCCATGCCATGGATCAAAGTTTGATTTAGCGGGTCGGGTTTATAAAGGTTCACCAGCACCAACCAATTTAGTAGTTCCTCCTCATAAGTATATTGATGAAAAAACAATTTTAATTGGCGAAGATCAAAAGGATGAAGCGTAATGGATAGAAAGACCAATCTGATGACTTGGATAGATGAGAGGCTCCCAGTCTCATCATTCATCAAAAATCATCTAACCCAATACTATGCTCCTAAAAACTTTAATTTTTTGTATTTTTTTGGCGCTCTTGCCATCGTACTTTTTGCACTTCAAATCTTAACAGGTATCTTCTTGACAATGCATTATAAGCCAGACGCTTTACATGCGTTTGCCTCTGTAGAATATATTATGAGAGATGTCTCTTTTGGCTGGGTTATCAGATATATGCATTCCACCGGAGCATCATTATTTTTTGTTGTAATTTATATGCATATGTTTAGGGCTATTATATATGGCTCTTACAAACAACCTCGAGAATTACTGTGGATATTCGGTGTGTTGATATTTTTATTATTGATGGCTGAAGCTTTTTTTGGCTATCTTTTGCCATGGGGGCAAATGTCTTATTGGGGTGCGCAGGTTATTGTTAATCTCTTTGCAACTGTTCCTTTCATCGGCCCTGATTTAGCTGAGTGGGTAAGAGGAGATTATCTCGTATCCGACGCTACATTAAATCGTTTTTTTGCATTTCATGTCATTGCTCTTCCTTTGGCATTAGCAGGACTGATCTTCCTTCATTTGGCAGCCCTTCATTCGGTGGGTTCAAATAATCCAGATGGGATTGAAATTAAGCAAACTAAAGATAAGAAAACCGGAATACCTCTTGATGGGATCCCATTTCATCCCTACTACACTGTTAAAGACCTTATTGGTTTGACAGTTTTTCTAATAGTATTTACTGCAATCATTTTTTTCATGCCGGAAGTAGGAGGTTACTTTTTGGAACATAATAATTTTGTTCCCGCAGATCCATTAGTGACACCAGCACATATTGCTCCTGTTTGGTATTTCACTCCATTTTATTCTATTCTGAGAGCAGTGCCACCTATCTTTAATAGCCAGTTTCCAGGAGTTGCTGCGATGGGGGCAGCAGTATTGATATTATTTGTCGTTCCATGGTTGGACAAAAGTAAAGTTAAATCGATTAGATACAAAGGTGCTTTGTATAAAAAATGGTTAGCTGCCTTTGTTCTAAGTTTTTTGATTTTAGGCTATTTGGGAACTGTACCTTCAAATATTTGGGGACAAATTCCAAACTTTATTCCATTCTTAGGCGGGCTTGATTTGGCTACTTTTGTGGCGCGAATATTTACGATTGTTTATTTTTCATTTTTTGTTCTTATGCCTTTTTACAGTAAAAAAGACAAGACCAAGCCAGTGCCAAAAAGGGTTACATATTAATGAAAAAAAACTCTCTTATTTTATTAATGTTTCTATTTCCTTTATTTACAATGAACCATTCTTTTGGCGCAGACGGATCTTTTCATTTAGATAACGCAAAAATTGATTTAGATGATCAACAATCATTACAACGGGGGGCAAGAAATTTTATCAACTACTGTTTAAACTGTCACAGCGCAAATTATATGCGTTATAACAGACTCCAAGATATCGGCCTGTCAGAGGATGAAATTAAAAAAAATCTTTTATTTACCGCTGATAAACCAGGCGAACTTATGAATATTTCTATGGATAGTGTTGAAGCAAAAAAGTGGTTCGGTGCTAACCCTCCAAATTTGACAGTTACGGCACGCTCAAGAGGTAAGGACTGGATTTATACTTATCTTCGAACTTTTTATGTTGATGATTCCAGGGAGCTGGGTTGGAATAATCTTGTTTATCCAAATGCAGCAATGCCACACGTTTTATGGGAGCTTCAGGGTACACAGGTCTATAAAGATAATCATTTATCTTTATTGAAAGCTGGCATATTATCCGAACAAGAGTATGATCAGTTCGTTTTGGATACAACAAATTATATGGTTTTTATGGCTGAACCAGCAAAATTGGTGAGGCATAAAATAGGTTACTTTGTCTTAGGATTTTTGGTAATTCTTTTGATTTTAGTAATTAATTTAAAAAGAGAATTTTGGAAAGATATTAAATAATTATGATGAAGTTATACTCACACTCAACAGATCCATTGAGTCACAGATGTAGAATTGTGTTGTTTGAAAAAGGCATGGATTTTGAGGTTATCGATGTTGACCTTGATAATAAGCCAGATGAATTAACAACCCTAAGTCCTTATGTGGATACACCAGTTTTAATTGAAAGAAATTTAGTTTTAACTGATCCGAATATCATTAACGAATATATTGATGAGAGATTTCCGCATCCACAGCTCATGCCACCTGATCCAATTATGAGAGCTCGTGCAAGATTATTCTTAAAAGACTTTGAAAATCAGCTTTTTATTCATATGATTGATTTAGAGTCGGGCGATGACACAAAAAAAACAAAGGCTAAAAAAATTATTACTGAAGGATTGCTTCAATTAGTTCCAATTTTGAATAAACAACCTTATCTTTTGTATGATGAATATTCCATGTTAGATGTTGCTATGACCCCTCTTCTTTGGCGTTTAGATCATTATGGAATTAAATTACCAGCAAGTGCTAAGCCTCTTATGAAATATGCAGACTCATTATTTTCTCGTCCTTTGTTTGATGAAGCATTAACTCCTGCTGAAAAGGCAATGAGATCATAATAAATTAGTTTGATGGATTTAAAAAAGCCATATCTGATAAAAGCTATTTATGATTGGTGCTCTGATTACGATCAGACACCATTTATTATTGTTAACCCAATTAAACGGTCGATTATTCCGAAACATTTAACAAAAATTAATGAGATTACTTTGAATATCTCCCAATCCGCTACAAAAAATCTGCATATGGGTAAAGAAACAATTTCATTTTCAGCGAGATTTAACGGGGTTGAAGAATCTTTAAATATATTTTACTCTGAGATCGCTGGTATTTTTTCTAAAGAATCACAAGACGGTCTTTTTTTTGATAAATTATCATTCGATGAAGAGGTTCAAAGAGGTGTTGGTATAAATAAAGATATTCAGGACACTGCCTCTCTATCACCAACAACAAAGTCTCAATTAAACAAAAAATCTCATTTAAAAATCATTAAATAAATTTAGTAAATTAATTATTCAACTTTTATTAAAAAGTTGGTATAGTATCGTTCTTTTCTCATTGCCGGATTAGCTCAGATGGTAGAGCAGCGCACTTGTAATGCGAAGGTCGTCAGTTCGATTCCGACATCCGGCACCATCATTTTAAATTAAGATTGTATTTTTTTATTTATACCATGTTATTAAGGTATAAAAAAAGTTACATAAACCCTTATTTTTGTTTGACATTTCGCCAATTTAAATGGATAATTTCGGGTTCGGTTGGGAGGGGTGGCCGAGTGGTTAAAGGCGACGGACTGTAAATCCGTTCTCTCTGAGTACGTAGGTTCAAATCCTACCCCCTCCACCATTAATTCTGTAACACAGATTTTACATGGGTATTCGAAGGGGTATAGCGGGCGTAGTTTAATGGTAAAACCTCAGTTTTCCAAACTGATCTCGTGGGTTCGATTCCCATCGCCCGCTCCAGAATTAAAGGAATCGCCCATGTGGCTCAGTGGTAGAGCACTCCCTTGGTAAGGGAGAGGTCGCGGGTCCGATTCCCGCCATGGGCACCACAACGTTTTTAAAGAGTAATTTTTTAAGGAATATATTATGGCTAAAGGTAAATTTGAGCGTACCAAACCCCATGTAAACGTCGGCACTATTGGCCACGTGGATCATGGTAAAACAACATTAACAGCAGCAATCACCA
>Ga0222714_10002612_pt1 | contig 18903 bp, 30 predicted proteins | sample C33_3DmetaG_FD_165048 | JGI IMG/M metagenome (GOLD analysis project Ga0222714, IMG submission 165048) | Estuarine water microbial communities from San Francisco Bay, California, United States - C33_3D | ecosystem: Environmental > Aquatic > Marine > Unclassified | place: USA: California...
GATACTCTTGAATCAGGCATTGATCATGTCATTTCATTTTTGAATAGAAAAACTAAGAAAAAAGATGGTGGGTTTCCTGAAGAATATAGACCATCACACATAAAAAGATATTAAAAAAATTAATAAAAACACTTGTTTATTAGAAAAAAATACCTATCTTTGTAGAGTAAATTAAAAATTTTAGAAATAACGATATATTTATAACGAAAATGAAAATAAATCTTAGACATATGGTCCTTTGTAATAAGCCGAACAATCAGTGGTCGTTTAGCTATATTACGCCGAAACCGTCTAGGGTATTTTCACTTATGAGTTAAAAACGTTTAACTAACATAAAAAAAGAAATGTAAAACCCGAGACATAAAATCTCGGGTTTTTTGTTTTATATTGGTTTCTTAGTATAGTTTGGTAATATCCCGGCTTTGTAACCCGGAGTCATCGGTTCGAACCCGATAGAAACCTCAAAAGAAAAAGTTCTTTGACATATTGGCCTTATAATGTTCCCTCGTCTAATGGCAGGACACGCGGTTTTGGTCCGTGGAATCGAGGTTCGAGTCCTTGGGGAACAACAAGGGAGAGTTGAGCAATTGGTTGGCTCAGCAGACTGTAAATCTGTCGTCGTGAGACCTTGGGGGTTCGAGTCCCTCTTCTCCCACAATAGTTCACGTAGCTCAATTGGTAGAGCGCCGATCTGATACGTCGGAGGTAATGGGATCGTAACCCGTCGTGAACACTACAAAAGATGATAAAAAGCGTAGAATGACAGACGTGGAGAGGCGTGTCGCAAGGGTACACACTTAGTAACTCTCTAATGGTGTGTGAAGTCTAAGGACGGGATTCCTGATAAAGTTGTTCATCATCTTTTTTATACGTCTATGGTGTTAATGGTAGCATCGCGGTCTCCAAAACCGAAGGTCCGAGTTCGAATCTTGGTAGACGTGCTAATTTTTTAATTTTGCCAATTAAAAAACTTTTTGTATCTTTGTAGTATGAAAAACCAATTACCATACGAATCTACAGGAAGTGCGATTAAAGGTTATAGTGATTCTGTAACCGCAAGAAGAGAAACAAATGATTGTGTTGTCAGGGCATTTGCTTCGGCGTTTGATGTGACTTATGATTATGCTCATAAGTATGTTGCTGAAGAGTTTGGTAGAAAACCAAGAAAAGGGACATACTATACGGCATCTAAAATGACTAAACTATCTGAAGGCGTACTAAAAGTTAATGATAAAAAAATTATCCCTATTGGTACAAAAAGTAATAGTGTGTTCTATCCATATTCACTTTCATACGAAGTAAAAGTGAAAGGTGAAAAAGTTAAAAGACAAATGACTGTTGGTACGTTTGTAAAGAAAAACCCTAAAGGAACATTCTTTATTTTAGTTAGGGGACATGCGTTTACAATTAAAGATGGTGTTGTTATTGGAAACCCTGAAGATGCAATCAAAACAAAACGACCAATGAGATCGGCATTTCAAATTAAATAAGGAACTATGGTGTAAGTGTGGTGTGTCACGGTGGACTGAAAATCCACAAGTTACGGTTCGACTCCGTATGGTTCCACAAAAATTATAAACTATGAACAGAGTATTCAGAAAAGTAACTGGTGAACCTGTATCTGACATTGTAAAACATACAATTGACATTCTAAAAGATTGTCCATGGGTTGAGGTTCATATAGGTACCGACTCTCAAAATCATAGAAGATCAACTGTTTATGTTACGGCAATTGCCTACAGGTATGGTAATAGAGGTGTCCACTATATATACCACAAACAAAAAGTTAAAAAAGTAAAAGACAAATGGACACGATTATGGAGTGAGGCCGATTATTCAATTGAAGTAGCGGAGTGGTTGACAAAAAAAGTTAATGTAAAGGTGGAAATAGATTTAGATTATAACAGTGATGAAAAACACTTTAGTTCAAAACTTGTTCAACCGGCTGTTGGTTGGGCGATGTCGTTGGGGTACAAGACAAACATAAAACCCCACAACCAAATTGCAACAAGAGCGGCAGACCACCACTGCCGCTAATTTATAGGCTCAGGTGGCCGAGGGGTTAGGCGCCGGTCTGCAAAACCGAGTACGGGGGTTCAAATCCCTCCCTGAGCTCAACATAAGCCCTCATGGTGGAATAGGTATACACGCCACTCTTAGAAAGTGGATCTTGCAGGTTCGAGTCCTGCTGGGGGTACAAAAAAATTAAATAAAACTTGACACTTTTAAAAAGTATCATATATTTATAAAACAAATTAAAAAACCGCAAATGAAAAATTTACACATATCATTGATAGGAGGCGATTTAGCTGAGACGACTTTCAAGGAGAGGGTGTAATATTTTATACATATTAAATTAAGGAACCCCTCTCTAACAAAGAGGGGTTTTTTTGTTCTTTGACATATTGGTGTGATTAATGGTTCGGTGGTGGAATTGGCGATACACGACAGGTTTAAGCCCTGTTGCCCTTTGAGGCTTGTGGGTTCGAGTCCCACCCGGACTACAAAAAAAGTTTGAAAAAGATTTGGCAGATTAAAAAAGATTATATATCTTTGTAAGACAAACAACGGGGGTAGAAAAGTAGTGAGGGTGTCTACCCCCGATATAGAAGGAAAAAGGTTCTTTTAAATATTAAAATATTGTGGTTGTAAGAAACGGGAAACTCGTAAAGTGCATCAACCAGTTGACTCAAGATGGTGAAACGAGAGTGTGAGTCAACTACTAAATCACAAACTTTGGTTCAGGTAGCTCAGTAGGTAGAGCAAAGGTTTGAAACGTCTTGTGCCGGTGGTTCGATTCCACCCCTAACCACAAATATCGCGGGATGTGGAAGTTGGTTATCCGCCTAGTCTCATAAGCTAGGATCGCAGGTTCGAGTCCTGCTCCCGCAACCAAATCACGCGGACGTACCAGTGGATGCTTATATCATCTATGCCTGTAGCGGTAAGTTTAAAACGTGGGTTCGAATCCCTCCGTCCGTACAATAAGCGGGTGTCGTATAACGGCTATTACTCCAGACTTCCAATCTGGCGACGAGGTTTCGACTACCTCCACCCGCTCAAATAATGGTCTGTTCGACAAGGGGTTAAGTCGTCGCCCTTTCACGGCGAAGTCACGGGTTCGATTCCCGTACAGACTACAGTGAAATGAACAACACATACACACAAGTTGTACCTCTACGGTTTTAAAGTGTGAATTTTGGCTCCATGGTTGAATGGCTACAATACCGCCCTGTCACGGCGTGTGGTACGGGTTCGAATCCCGTTGGAGCCGCCAAAATATAGTCAGGTTGGATACAAGGTCGGTTCGAGTCCGATGGAAGGTCATGGATGTCGGGTAGCTCCCTGTATCTAGGTTCGATTCCTTGACTGACTACACCGGTTACTTGATTCCTGGTAGTAGAGTAACAACCATTGGAGAATTCGGGATGTCTCGTGAATGGGGGCGTAAGTTAAGAGTTACTTACAACGGTGGAGTGCCGAAAACAAAAGAAACGATACATGTGGGTGATCATATGTTTGTACAAATCTCCACCTTTTTAAAAAATTAAAAATATTATGACACCACTATTGTTAATATCATTTATATTGTTTATGTTTGTCATAAGAAAAAAACGATAAACTTCAGTTCCCATACAGCGGTGAGATGGGCTAAGTTATATACAATTCCTCGGTGCTGGGAGTAGAAAGTTGAAGAGTCGTTGTTTGTCAGGAGTGTAATGAGGCACGGTGCCAAGTCCTAAAGACACCACGGTCCAAGAGCAATTTGGATGCGAGAAGTTATAAGGTTGCTCATTGTGGGTTCGAATCCCACCCTGACATCAGGTAGGTCAGTTAGCTCAGTTGGTTAGAGCAATCCATTTATGGACGTGTCATTGGTTCGAATCCTTTACTGACCTCAAATTTTTTAAAAAAAACTGGTAATAATTTTGCCAATTCAAATCTTTTGTATATCTTTGTTTTATAATCAAAAACATTATGACAGATATCACTTCACAAGTAAAAAATTACAAAGGTTCTAATTCTTTCGTTTTAAAAATGAAAGATGCTATTTCTAAATACGGTTCATTAACTGTTAACCAAAAGTCTGCGGTTGAAAAGATCTTTAAAAATATCGAGGAAGTAAAAAAAGTTGAGTTCACTCCTGAGATGAAAGAAATTCTTTCTTATGACGGACCTTCTTCATTTGTTAATGACTTGAAATCAAAACTTAATCTTTATGGTAAGTTGTCTGAAAAACAAATCCAAGCAGGATTGAACCAAATCCAAAAAGAAAAAAACCAAAAAGCAACTGTTCACATGAATATTCCTGTTGAGGGTGATTCAATCAAAGTTGGTCGTATGGTTGGTCAAAAGTTAAAAGACACTTATGGATTGAAATTCAACCCAACAATTCTTGATATAACTAAGGTACTTGCAGTATCTCCTAAAGCAGTTAAGTTTTCAGGTAAAATGACCGTAAAACGTGGTGATGTTTGTGTGTGTTGTGCTAAGACTTTGACTGACGAGTTTTCAATGTTAACTAAAATGGGTAAGACTTGTGCTAAACACATGGGGGTTGAATATATCACTGATAGAACTCAAGCGGATCGTTTTCGTGAGGAGTATTTGAAACGAGTTGAAGAAATCGGTGAGATGGAATTTTGGGTCCCTAAATCTAAAATTGAAAAATGGGAAGGGGACAACGACATCTTGTTAAAGATGTTTTGATAAACTAAAAGTGGGGGTTGTTCATTATCTAACAACCTCCGCTCAATTGGTATGATTTTGGTTATTTTATTTATTATTTATTAAAAAAAAACACTATGGAAATTATTATTGGAATTATGGTCCCGATCGTTATTGGTGGAATTGTATTAGTATCTTATTTATCTCATAAAGAGGGTTAAACAAATAATTTACTTTTTACATCTACAAACTATTTATTAAATAAATTTCAATAATATGTGTTGTAGAAAAAATTCATTATTAATAACTGAAGAAGAAAAAAAAAGAATATTAAATCTTTATGGATTAATTATTGAAAAAGTCACAGTAGACGAAAAGGGATTAAAAATCGACGCAAAATCATTATTCCCTGGTAGTAAGTATTTTGAATTAGATCCTAAAGGTAAGGCCGATTTGGAACAAGGTTTAAAAGAGGCTCAAGATTGGTTATCTAAAAATAAAAACGCATTTATAACTGCAAAAATTAGAGCGGGAGAATCAAAATTAAAAAATAAAGATAGAGAACAAGACCCACCCATAGATGTTGACCCTGGATACCTTTCTAAAAAAAGATTCCAAACAATGAAAAGACTCCTTAAAACATATTTTGAAAAACTTAAAACTGATAAAATTTTAGAAAAAATACCAACATTCGATGCTCCTGAATTAATTATTGGAGGTCCACCAGCAAAAGAAGATGGGACCATGAGTGCTGGTACAACTTCAGCTCAATATGAGGCTGCTCAATTTGTTGAAATCCTCCTTATGGTTCAATCACCAGAACAGTGTTTAATTGATGTTAGTGTTGAAGTAATGTACGACAAAACACCTGACACCAAGTTCCCTTGTAGAGGAGGGCACTCTTGTGACGCTGCAGTTTTTGATGTTATGATAAATGGTGTTGTTATTGGTGTTGCAAACTTAAATAATGCTGGAACAGGAGAATCAAAAACAAGTGGTGAATTAAAAATTGACGCAACAAAGGCTAAAGAAATATTTGAAAAATCAGAAAACAAAGAAGAATTAAAAGTTAGTTTAAAATGTAAATCAGGAAACTGCCATTCAGGAACTGCTGAGGTTAGAGTTAAAAAACAATATGAAAGTGGACCAACAGTTATTTATCATGCGTGTTCACCAGCATTAGAAAGAGGAGACCTTAAAGAATATGATATTTTATATTTGGATCCATGTGGAAACGTTATTAAAAAAGGTACTGAAGATCCAAATAAAAAAGGAGAAAATACATTATTTGCAAAAGAAGGTGGTTATAATTATATTCTACCTGATATTAAACAATATGATCTCTTAATCTTTTTAAAAGAAAACCCAAACGGGTTCACAACAAAACCCAAAACAATAAGTCCTTATGTAAACGGAGGGTATTCGACTGTTTTTAGTACTGGAGGTATTGGTTATGGAAATTCTATGGATGCCGGTAAGGCAGTTAATAGACAAGGTCAAGAAACGTTTCCAGCAATAACTGTAAGCAATCAAGGATTAAAATATACAAAGGATGGTGTGAAATATATGGTTGCGTCATTAGAACCTGGAATTACTCTTAGTAGAATTTACCCATACCATTTTCAAAAAACACCAACTATAAATTATTTACCTGGAGTAAAAGACAACTTACCACCAAATAGTGATAAACCTGACATTCCTTTAGATCAATCTGCTTTAGGTAAAGCAAGCCCAAGTGGTAAATTTTATATTTCTGCAGACACAAACAATAATTATTTTTGGGTTGCAGGAAAACCACAATCAGTCGCAGCACAAGAAGATAAAGAACTTGAAGAGGATAAAAAAAATGGTGTTATAAGGTTTTCTTTAGAAGACGACTCAATACAAGAATTTGAAGATTTCTTTTTAACAAAACATAAAATGGTTAAAAAAGTACCTGAAGAAGGAAAAAAACCAGAAGATCAAAACCTTTTTGAGGTTATTGTAACTCAAATGACTTATGGAGGAACAAAATACCCTAAAGGAAAGAAAATGAGGTTGGTAGAAAAGACTTAATTATTAGTCTTCTTTTTTAATAGGTTTAGTTTCAACAGTAATAGTGGTTCCACCAAAAAGAAGTTCTTCATCTTCTTTTGACATTTTACCAAAACTATTGTCCCATGCTTTTTGAAATATAGAATCAAGTTGTGCTTTTGTGATTCTTGTGCCATCGACCAATTCATACATAGTCGTGTCTTCAATTATGTTATCAAGTGAATCTGTAACAACTTGAGAAAAAGATAAAAAAGAAACTGTTAAAAAGATAAGGGTTGCAAATGTGTTTTTCATAATGTTTTATTTGTTTTATTTATTTCTACAAATATATAAAGAATATTCTAATCTACAAAATAAATATCATTTTTTTTGAAATAAAAAAGGGACCGTAGTCCCTTTAAATTATTTAATATCTGTTGACTCTATTAGAGTGTAAGAAAACTTGTTTCCGTGAATTTTTGAAGCCTTTTTACATAAAGACATAAAAACATCAAAGTCTTTAACTCTTTTAAATACTTGGCAACCTTCAGACCAGTTTTCAACCCACTGAGAGTCTTGACCTGCTTTGTGAATGTTGATACCAAACATACCAGTGTCTGTTTTTGTTTCTTCAAAAATAAGATCTTTGTTTGCGTCTCTCCATACAGTTACATTACCATTTCTTTGACAAAGAGCTTCGTATTTTCCTTGATGTAAATCAATTTTCCATACACCTCTGTATTGCCCCGGTACTAATCTTGCAACACCATTTTTGTTGTGGAATTGTTGAACACCTTTTTTACCAGGATCACAAGTTGCCATCCAACAATAGAATTGCCAAACACCTTTCTCATCTTTAAATGAAAGTGTAAGGTGATCGTCAAACACGTTAGTTACTTTTTTTGCAACTGAAGGTGCGTTGTTTCTAACTCCTACGATATTAACATCGTAACTTTTGTTTGAGGTATCTTCAAACCAAACATACCCCTTAGCCTTAACGGCCGCTTCAATTTGTTCTCTTGTATACATAATAATTAATTTTTTTTATAAATATATTCCATTTTGAAAAGTAAAGAGTTTCTTGATATTTATTGATATGACAAAACTTTCAAAAATCTCTTTATTCATATCCGTGATATTGATGTTATTATTTTTCGGACAACAATCACTTTTAGTTTTTCACTTTATCAATTACGTTGATATGATTGGTTTTTTTGGTTATGCCTGTTTATTGGCGTTTCTTCCATTCATGTCCGTTGTTATATATGAATATATTAAAAGAAATAAAAAAGGTAGAGAAAAAAGTGAATACGTTAAAACTTTGAATGAGACACTAATATCACAATCTCAAAACCCATTATTTTATGAAGGAAATATTAGTGAAGGAGCAAAGGCTTTAACAAAAGAAGTGACAAACTCAATTAATGCCGACAGGTGTTCAATATGGTTATATAATGAAGATAGAACCTCTATTGTTTGTCAACAATTATATATAGAAGAAGAAGATAAATGGTACCAAGATATAGAACTACATAAAAAAGATTTCCAACCATATTTTTTAACTCTATTAATAAATCCAATAATTGTTGCTGATGATGCTGAAACACATCACGCAACTTCATGTTTTAGTGAATCGTATTTAAAACCACTAGGTATTAAATCTATGCTGGACGTTCCATTAATATATAAAGGTGAAACAATAGGTGTTATTTGTATTGAAAGTTATCGGGAAAGAAAATGGGATAAGGTTGAAATAGATTTTGCTCAGATGTTGGCTTCATTATTTTCATTTTCATATTCAGTAAAAGAAATTAATGAAGTTAATAGAGTTATGAATGATATTGAAAACTTTATTGATTATTCAGTATTAGTAAGTAAGGCAGATAAAAATGGTAAAATAACTTATGTAAATAAAAAGTTTGAAGAGGTATCTGGTTGGAAATTAAAACAGGTTATAGGTAAAGATCATAATGTCGTTAACTCAGGAAAACATTCTAAAGAATTTTGGGCTAATATGTACAAAACAACAGTACAAGAAAAAAAGATTTGGAATGAAGTGGTAACAAATAAAACAAAAAATGGTGAACTTTATTGGGTTGATTCATATATAACCGCAGAGTTTGATAACGAAGGTAAGTTAAAAGGTTTTATGTCATTAAGATATGATGTTACAGAACTAATGAGACAGGCAGATGAAATTGCAAAAAAGAATGTTTATTTGGAACATGCCGCTAAAATATTAAGACATGATATGCACTCCGGCATTAATACTTACATACCAAGAGGAATATCTTCATTAGAGAGAAGATTAAACGAAAAAGTAATTGAAGACTTGAAACTTGAGGCACCACTTAAAATGTTAAAAGAAGGTCTTAAACATTCACAAAAAGTCTATAGAGGGGTTTATGAATTTACAAACCTAGTAAAAAAAGACGTGATATTAGAAAAAACAGAACTTAACTTAAAAAATGTGATGGAAAATTATTTGATCACAACATCATATAAGTCACAAGTAATAATAGACGAATTATCAACAGAAAGAATAAACGAATCTTTGTTTTCAACGGCAATTGATAATCTAATACGAAATGGATTGAAGTACAATGACAGTGACACAAAGTTTGTTCATTTATATATGGAAGACGGACAATTAGTTGTACAAGATAATGGTAGAGGACTAACACAAGAAGATTTCAATAATTTATCAAAACCTTATGTTAGAAAAAAAGATCAAAAGGAAAGTGGTACTGGTTTAGGATTAAATATTTGTTTAGCAATACTACACGAACATGGGTTTAGTGTAACATGTGATAAAAATGAAATAGGAACAAAGATTAAAATTAAGTTTATATGAAAAATCTGTTACTAATAATTTTTTTAATAATATCATCTTTTGGTTTTTCTCAAATAAAAGAAATAAGAGAACAAAATATTGAGGCTAATTGGGATCAGGGAGTACCTTATCTAATTGAGGACTCATACATTACAAGCCTTACCGATAAATTAACATTTGACTCACTTCTTATTAATAATAAACATAAAGACAAAAATAGTGTAAAACTTTGTAGAGAAATTGGTATTGCTTTTTATAATAGAGGTATATATGATGCGGCTGACTGGTATCTATCAAGAGTTAAGGATTATGTTGAGTATGTTGAAGTTGAACCTGAAAAAAAAGAAATTGAGATAAAAACACCTGAACAACCCCAACCAATAACTAATCCAAGTGAATTAGAAAGTATGAAAAAGGATCAAGAATTACTTTCTAAACTACCAAAGTCATATGAAAATTTATCATCAAATGACTTAGAAAAAATGGCTAAAGTAATTGATAATCAGATAAAACAATTAACATATGAAAGAGATACATTAATTAAAGCAAATGCAAGTAAAGAAGTTATTGATGCTAAAGAAGGGACAATTAAAAGTTTGAAAAAAGAAAAACAAGTAATTGATTTGGCAATTGATAAAAACAAATTAAAAAAGGAAAAAAATATTTTAGGTTTAGAGAAACAAGAATTAAAAACTTATTTAATTTGGGCATTGATTGCGGGAGCAATACTACTTTTAGCATTTTTAGTCCTACTACAAAGAAAAACCATCAGAGTTAAAGATTTCAAAATTGATGAACAATTAAATGACATTAATACTAAAAACACATATTTAGAACACGCGGCAAGAATAATAAGACATGATATGCATTCAGGAATTAACACTTATATACCAAGAGGTATAAGTTCATTAGAAAAAAGATTAACACCTGAAGATATAAAAACTTTAAAAATTGAAGCACCATTAAAAATGATAAGAGAAGGTTTGGATCATACACAAAAAGTATATAAGAGTGTGTATGAATTTACAAATCTTGTAAAACAAAACGTTTCATTAGAGAAAAAAGAATTAGAAATTAAAAAGTTACTTGAAGTTTATTTTGGTAAGACTTCATACTTTAAACAAGTAAAAATAGAAGAATTAACAACACTTGAAGTTAACTCTACATTATTTTGTAATGCAATAGATAACTTAGTTAAAAACGGATTAAAATACAACAAAAGCGAAAATAAAGAAGTTTTAATATTTATTGAAGATAATTATATTATAGTCCAAGACAACGGTGTTGGAATGACAAACGAAGAATTTAAAAAACATATTAAATCATTCTCTAAAGAAGATAAAGGAGAGATTGGTTTAGGATTAAACATTTCAATCGCCATTTTGAAAGAACACGGGTTTGAACTTGAGTGTGAGAAAAATGAGATTGGAACTAAAATGAAAATAAAAATTAAAAAATGATTGATTCTATTTTATTGGTTGATGATGAAGATTTATTCCATTTAGTATTTGAGGACGCTTGTTCACTTTTGGATATAAGCTTATCACTAAAATCTATAAGTAGTGCGGATGAGGCGGCTGCGATGTTTAAAAAATGGTTTGACGATAAGACACCTGAGTACAGACCTGAGTGTGTTTTTGTGGATCTAAACATAATTGGTAGTTCCTTTGATGGAATAGAGTTGATTAGAAAAATTAATTTTGAATATGGTAACCATGTAGTGATTGGAATCATTTCATCATCAAATGAATCTGAAGAACAGGCAAAGGCTTTACAGGCCGGTGCTCAGTTTTGGATTATTAAATCAGATGATATTGAACCAAGACTCGAAGAGTTCAAAAAAGACTATGATGGATACAAAGACAAAAGCGCATCATTTAAAGTTTACAGATGATTACACCAGATAAAGAAACAAGAAGACAGTTAATTGAATTAAAAGAACAAAAAGACATTTGTTTAGAAGGGAATATTTTAAAAACTTTTAAAGTTAATAACGATAAAGAATTTGAATCTTATTTAGAGTATTGTAACACCAAAGACAAAGATGCTCGTAAAAAAAGAATGGGTATCACAAAACAAGTTCAAGAACAAAATATTAGATTGTCACATCTTAATGAAGAAAATCAAAAAATGATGAACGACCTTCAAAACAAAATCACAGAAATAGAAGAATCAAAATTAACATTTGAAGTTCAAAACAAAGAACTTGAAGAATGGAAAAAAGAGAATATTGAACTTACCGAAAAACTTCAAAGTGAAATGATGAAGTCTGAAAAAGCAAGAGTTGATGCGGAAGCTGCTAAACAAAATGCAGAAAACGATTTAGATTTATTACAAAAGAAAACACAAAACGAACTCATATCCACAATAGTAAAGGTGGCTCTTTGGGTTATCATGGGTGTAGGGTTTGTTACTACCGGTGTGTATGTTTTAACATTATTTATAGGTAAGGACACCCAAGTTATAAGTGCCGCTTGGTCAAACATATTTGGAATACTTCTGACAAATGCTTTTTCAATAGTAGGAACAATTATGGGTATTAAATACGCAACAGAAAATAAACAATAAAATTAAAAAAAAAATATGTTACTAAAAGTAGGATCTAAAGGAAACGATGTAAAATTACTACAAGAAAAATTAGGGTTAACCGCTGATGGTTCATTTGGACCTAAAACTGAAGCGGCTGTAAATGCTTGGTTAACTAAAAATGGATTAACGGCAGATGGAACAATTACTTCAGCAAATAAAAGTTGGGAATTAATGTTCGGAGCGGCAGTTATTAAAGAAGACGTTGTTATTCAACCATCAGGAGGATTAAACATTCAAAAATTAAAAGGACATATTCCTGATAATGTTATCGCACAAATTCCTGAGACTGCAAAAAAATTCAACATCACAACTAATCTTAGACTTGCACATTTTTTAGCTCAGTGTGGTCACGAGTCAGGAGGGTTTAAGGCAGTTTCAGAAAACTTGAACTATTCTGCTGACGGTTTAAAAAGAACCTTTGGAAAGTATTTTCCTGGTAACTTGGCCGAGTCTTATGCGAGACAACCTGAGAAGATTGCATCAAGAGTTTATGCTAATCGTATGAGTAATGGAGATGAAGCATCAAAAGAAGGTTTTAAGTTTAGAGGAAGAGGTTATATTCAATTAACCGGAAAGGCAAACTATACAAGTTTTACTAAATTCATTGGTGAAGATTGTGTTGCAAACCCTGATTTAGTTGCAACAAAATATCCACTAGCATCTGCTGGGTTTTTCTTTGACTCAAATAAGTTATGGCCAATATGTGATAAGGGTGCGGATGATGCAACAGTCACTGCAGTAACAAAGAGAGTAAATGGAGGAACAATAGGGTTAGCCGATAGAATAAAACACTTCAAAGAGTACTATAATCTATTGAAGTGATATTTATATATAAATAAACCTTTAAAATTTTTATTATGAAATTAACTAAAGAACAAGTATTAGGTATTGTTAGACACACTTTAACGTTTGTTGGTGGTATCGTTGTAATGAAAGGTCTAGTTGATGAGGCCACAGTTACTGAAATCATCGGTGGTGTTATGACACTTACTGGTACTATTTGGTCAGTTATTGATAAAAACAAATAATTTTTACTGATAAAATTTAATTTAGCCCCACTCAAAAGGTGGGGTTTTTATTTAATGATATATTTATTATAAAAAATATTATGGACTTTAATTTTGACGACAAAGACGAATATGGTAAAAATCCATTCAAAAATAGAGATTTTTTAACTGCCGAAGATTTATTAAATTTTTTAGAAGATTTAGAAAGTGATGATGTGGATCTTTCTCAAATCGCGGTGGTTTTTCAAGATGGTCACAGAACTACCGAAATTAGAGACGTATTTGATGATGTTGATTATAATGTGATAGTTTTAAAAAAATAGATATGGGAGAGTGGGTTGGAATTATTGTTGCTTTTATAACCGGGGTTATTGGGCCAATTTTAGTTCTTTACATTAAGAACAAATTAGAGAAGAAAGAAAAACCAGACATGGTAAAAGACACTTTACGAGTATCTGAACTTGTAAATAATAAAATAGAACACATCAGAGAAGAATTTAATGCAGATAGAGTTTGGGTAACACAATTCCACAACGGAGGTAATTTCTACCCAACAGGTAAATCAATGGCAAAGTTTTCAATAATGTATGAAACGGTTAATTCTGGAGTATCATCAGTACAAACTAACTTTCATAACATTCCTGTAAATTTGTTTTCAAAATCAATAAATGAATTATTAAATAATGATGTGATACAAATTCCTGACTATAAAGATGAAACAATTGCGACATTTGGATTAAAATACGTGGCTGAAGATACCGGATGTAAATCTGGTTATTTATTTGCAATTAAAACAATTGATGAAAAATTTATAGGCACTTTAGGGTTGGACTTTACAAAAAAGAAAACTAAATTAGATATTGAATCAATTAATCATTTACAAGTACATGCCACATCATTAGGTGGCGTATTAATGACACACCTTTCACAATGAGACAACAGTTAATAGAAAATTTAATATCAAGAATAAAAAAAAGATTAGTTACAGAAAGAAAAACTGACGAACTATCATTACAAATATCTAGACTAATAATTGATAAGTTTAAGAAAAAAGAAAATTTTAAAATTGAAGGAATATATTTTGAAAGAGGTGAAGATTATGCGTCATTTGATCTAAAGTGTAAGTTTATTAAAGATACGAAAATGGATGACCCGTTTTCAATTGACGCGGAAGCGGACATACAAGAAATGGAAATAGAAATAACTTATAACCCTAATGAGTTTCCTGAAAGTATGAATGATTTGGTGGCGGAAATAAAAGAAACTGTTGAACACGAATTAGAACATATAGAACAACAAAATTTTGAGGACATGGAAACAAAAAATGATGAAGACATCGATAAAGATGACCCCGATCATAATTTTAAATATTTAAAATCTAATGTTGAAATACCTGCATATGTTAGAGGATTGATTAAAAGATCTATAACTAAAAAAACATCTTTAGATGATGCTATGGAAGAATGGTTTAAAGAAAATAATAAAAAATTCAAAAACCCCGAAAAAGAGTGGCCAATCATAAAAGATATTTGGTTAAAGTACGCAAACGAGGCGAGAAAAAAAGAAAGGGTTAAAAAATTTAAATAATTTAATTGTTAATCAAAAAAAAGTTATTATATTTGTCATAGTAAATTATTGATATGACAAAAATAAAAAAATGGATTAGACGCCAGTACAAACGTTTAAAGGTAAAACTTCACATTTGGGAAAGAGGGACAAGCTGGTTCAAGGCACCAAAAGACACAACCGGTTATGAAAATATCACAACCGCTATTGTAAGAAAAATGATTAACCATCCCGACTCAAAGTTCACAATCGCACCATTATCAGGGAAAAGGTATATAGTTAATAAAACTTTAGATATTTTTGTTATTATTGAAGATAGTAAAGTTGAAATAACTAACCATGTTTACCATTATGTCTCAACATTAGGTGAGAGAGATATTGAAAAATTGGTAAAACTTTATGATACTAAGGTAGAGACTGAAAGGGTAAATTACGAAGAACAAATTAAATCACAAATTTCAAATACATTACAAGCAATATATGATAAAATCTCTAAAGAATCTCCCAATAATTGAAACACCAAAAGGTTTTGGTGAGATTGAAAAAATTTATGTATCTGAATTAGATTTCTTAATGTTAAGAATAGATAACTTGAATGGTACCTATAGCACCTACAATTTAGGAAAACACAGCACTTCAAATAATATATTCACAAATGAAATATTAAAAGATGAACTCCAAAAAAGTCAAAATATTAATTGATAATAAAATAATTGATGCAATTTTAGAGACAGACAAACTTTTTTTAGGTGGAGAAAAAGTAACTTACGAAATTGACAAAAATACAAAAGGAGTCGTTTCAAAAAAACTTGTAAAAATAATTAAATAAAATGATATGAAAGAATTAAAAGATGGTGAACTAATTGATTTAGCTCACAATGAAATAAAAAAAATGGACATAAATTTTTATGCACAAATGATTTTATGTGTTTTAAGTTTAATTGAATCAACACTATTAGTTTTTGGGTTGATATCAATAACAGTATTTGCGGTTTTTTGGACTTTATTTATGGGTTTATACTTATTCCATAATAAAAAATCAAAAAAATCTGAAATAAAAATCCAAGAAATTATAGACGAATTAACATCAAGAAATATATGAAAAAGTTATTATTTATTTTATTATTAACATCTTGTGTGGGTAAGGACTACAAGTATGAGATCAGAGGAAAAGTTTACGTCCCATCTAACGGACCAACCTCAATGCATGATGCTATTTGGTATACTGACACAATTAGTTTTGACGGTGACACTGCATATTACTTTAATAGTGACGGAAGTGAAGTTAGAATTTATCCACCATTTATAATTAAACATCTTGATTGATTATGTTAAATAAAGTTTTTATATTTGCAGTAATAGGTTTATTAACAAGTTGTTCAAATTGGAAGTATAAGGATATAGAGTATGAACGTTGTATGCAACTTGAAAAAGTCCATGTTCATTTATACCATCATGATACTTGTGAATGGTACTGTTTAAACATGGAAGAAGGCGAATACACAATTGAAGATAGTTTTAGAGTTAAATATAGAACAGATAAAAAAGGAAAAGTAACCAAAGTAAAACTTATAAAATGACAGAAAGAGAATTAATACTTTTAGGGTTTAAAAGTGAAGAAATTAAAGAACACGAAGAAGATGAGTCTTATTACTATGTTTTAGACATCGTAGATGGTATAACGTTAATAACACCAACTAACGAAGAAATTAAAGACGGCAATTGGTATTTAGAATTCTTCAACACGGACCCACTTGTAAGGTTTCATGAATTTGGTGAAGTCCAGGCATTGATTAACACATTAACAAAGGCAATTGTAAAAAAATGATAATATATAAAATTTTTAGAATGTTTTTAATGTTTGGTCTCGGTGGTCTTGCTATGGTTTTTTGCGGGATTTATTCTATATTTGAATTAATAAAAAAATAAAATAAAAAATTATGGAAAAAGATAAAAGATTACTTCAGGGTGCATTAATGGAACAACACAGAAGAATTGTAAATGAAATTGCAGACATTAAAGCCGAAAAGTTTGAACTAACTGAAGAAGATAAAAGAAAAATATCTAAATTAGAAAATGATTTGAAACTAGTTGCACAAAGACTTTACGTATTATACAATGACTAAAATACCAACACACGATCCACAAACAGGAGAATTGAATCCGTACTACGAAGAACTAACAGGAGAAAGAAATCCGTTGTTACCCGAAGAAGAAATAGTTATACCGACATTTGATATGAAACAATTAGTTGGTAAAAATTTTAGGTACAAAGGACAATACGGGATTTCAACTTGGACAGATAAAGTAAAGGCGATTAGATCACACAACAGCGTTGAATGGGATGTACCATTTGATTTCGAATTCCCAAAAGAAGGTGAACCATTTAATGCGAGTAAATCCAAAGTGATTGGTATGAAATATAAGTTTTTTGTTGTATCAGAAAGAAGTGAACAAAATTATGAATTTGAGGATTGTATTTTTTTATTAGATTAAAAATGAAAGAAAAGTATCAGATAAAAAAGTGGATTGAAAATGTTATAAAATCTTGCAATACTTGGGATCAGGTTTCTAGTTGTGAAAGATTAATTAATAACTTTGAAATACAATTAGTAAAAGAAGATTACGATAAAATGTTGGCAACACCATATATTGTTGATTTAAAATACAAAATAGATTTACAAAAAAGAAAACTAGTAGAAAATAACACTTTAATAAAAAATTAAAAAATGAATAAAAATATGTTTGATCCGAATATGTTTAAAAACCTTGAAAACATGATGAAAGGTTTTGGAGATGTAACATCTAAACCATTAATTGATATGAAATTAATTAAAAAAATATTCATATTTGCCGGTGTGAGTGTGTTTCTTTTTGGTTTTAGTATCGGTTTATTAATTGGTTTATTGTTTTAATATGTTACTAATTAAATTTTTATTTGTTGCTTGGGTGATAGTTGGTTTACTATTCGTTTCTTGGATTGTCCAATACCTTTACGATGAATACTTTAAAAATAAATAATATGACAGAATACATCCATTACCCACTACCAGGAGAAAAATACCAACACTATAAAGGTGGTAAATATGAAGTGATTTGTTTGGCAAATCATACAGATAATAATGAGGCATTGGTTATTTATAAATCATTATCATTTGGTAGTATATATGCAAGGCCATTAACAGAGTGGATTGAAATGATTAATCCCCAAACGGCAGGAACTACATATCCAATAAATAGATTTGAAAAAATATGTTAAAGATACTTTATATCACAACAAGAGTTATTTCAATAATTCTTGCAATACCCGCACTAATAGTTGGTATTCCATCACTTGCAATGATGATGATTTCAGACGCATTGGATCCCGATACATATAATTTAAATAAAGATTAATATGTTAAAAAAGTTAAACAGATGGTTTGAACTGAACTGGGGTTGGTTCTTCATCAATGGTAGAAAACAAGCCGAATGGGCTGATTATTTAAGAAAAAAATATGGAAATGAAAACAATAGAAGTTAATTTAGGGATAGGAGCAAATATGTTTTTTCCTGAACCTGTTAAGGTTGAAATACCTGATAATTCAGAGTTAGTGGAAAATTTAGTAATTTATTATGACAATTACTTATTTTATGCAAATAAACTTGAAGAACCGGATTATGATTTTTTTGTTGATGACCCAAATCAAAATGAAGTTAGATTAATGACTTTAGAAGAGTTCATAAATGAATGGGATATTAACCCAAAGTTTCAAAAAATGTTTAAATAATATGAAAGATTTTAACGAAAAATGGTACATTATAGGGACTATAATTGGTATATTTGCAGGAATTGCAATAGGTTGGTTAATGTTTGGATTAAATTAAAATAGTTATGAATAAATTAGATTTAGATTATCAAAATTTACTCCAAGATATATTGGATAATGGTGTGACAAAAATGGACAGGACTGGTACTGGAACAATTAGTGTTTTTGGTCGTCAGATAAGACATAAAATGAAAGATGGGTTTCCATTACTTACAACCAAAAAAATGTATTGGAAAGGAATTGTAACCGAACTATTATGGTTTTTAAGGGGTGATACAAACATCAAATACCTTGTTGATAATGATTGTCATATTTGGGATGGTGATTGTTTTTCTAATTACTTAAAAAATAGAGATAGGTTTTCTAATAAAGACAATGTAAAAGAGGATGTTGTTATAAATGGAATGAATGGTTCTTC
>Ga0222714_10002613_pt1 | contig 18902 bp, 26 predicted proteins | sample C33_3DmetaG_FD_165048 | JGI IMG/M metagenome (GOLD analysis project Ga0222714, IMG submission 165048) | Estuarine water microbial communities from San Francisco Bay, California, United States - C33_3D | ecosystem: Environmental > Aquatic > Marine > Unclassified | place: USA: California...
ACCCCCCCTTACAAATAAAAAACCTGAACAAAAAAATTTTATTTGTAAAAAATTTACGTTTGCTGTACAATACGTACCCAACGGTTAATATATTACTTATGACCTGCGGAAAATAGAATGAGTGACACTTTAATACTGGAACCTGAGAAAGGTGTACCAGTTGATAACACAAAAACATTGTTAGACTTGAAAGTTCGCACTGAAGCTGCGGCAAACACGGTCGAATTCTTAGAAAAATATGGTTTAGAAGTTGAAAGTAACCGCGAAACTGATGACATTGCGGCTAAAATCAGCCTCACATATGCCGAAGACCCTGAACAAGCGTCAAAAATAGTAACAGATAACAGATTATCAACGCTACCACCTGCTGCGTTGATGACAACACACACTATATTAACAGAATTTGGTCATTCTGTTGTGGCTAGTGCTGTGCAGGTTAGGCACCTTGTCACTAATAAGTTAATTGAAGAGACTGAAAACGCAGATCCACGGGTTAGAATCAGGGCGCTCGAGTTACTTGGTAAGATAAGTGACGTTGGGTTATTCGCAGAGAAGAGCGAAGTAACTGTAACACACCAATCAACCGATGAATTGAAGGAACGCTTACGTCAAAAGTTAACGACTCTTACAAATCCAGAAAAAACACGTCCAGCCGAGATTATTTTAGATGGGGAAGTAATAAATATGGACGAGGAGTTAGTTTTGGAAGATGACTAACTTAAACGTAGACATATCAGATGAAGATATCGAAACCATACTGAAGAACTTGGATAGTTTTTCGGATGAAGAGATCCTCGAGATAGATACTATGGTGGGGGAGTTAGCAAAACGCCGTGAAAATAAAGCAGCACAGGACGACCTCATAGCCTTCTGTAAAAAAATGATGCCCGAGTTTATTGTAGGGGAACATCACAAACTCCTCGCAGATATATTAATGTCAATCGAGGCGGGTGGTAAAGACCGTGTATGTGTTAACATGCCACCCCGCCACGGTAAATCGCAAATCGTGTCAATATTTTTCCCCGCATGGGTTCTGGGGCGTGACCCGACAAAAAAAGTTATGATGGTGTCACATACCACTGACCTAGCGGTGGACTTCGGACGTAAAGTGCGTAACTTGATCGCTACAGATGCATACAAAGACGTGTTCCCCGCAACCGAGCTGGCTAAAGATAGTAAATCAGCGGGTAGATGGAACACCAACTTGGGGGGTGAGTATTACGCCTGTGGTATTGGGTCAGCACTTGCAGGACGTGGTGCGGACTTATTATTAGTTGATGACCCGCACTCAGAACAAGATGTTATTAACGGAAACTTCGAAGTATTCGAAAAAGCATACGAATGGTTCACATTTGGAGCGCGTACACGTCTCATGCCGGGTGGGTCTGTCGCGATAATTCAGACAAGATGGCATATGGACGACCTAACAGGACGTGTAACAAAGGACATGAGTAAGAATGCTCGTTCTGATCAGTATGAAGTGGTGGAATTTCCCGCTATACTAGAAATAAAAGACAACAAAACGGGTAAGTACGTAGAAAAACCTCTGTGGCCTGAGTTTTTTGATCTTGAGGCACTCTTGAGGACTAAGGCATCTATGCCGAATTTCCAGTGGAACGCTCAGTATCAACAACAGCCCACCGCTGAAGAAGCATCTATCGTGAAACGAGAGTGGTGGAACATATGGGATCTTGATTCTGCGCCATCATGTGAGTATATTATCATGTCACTTGACGCCGCCGCAGAGTCACATAACCGTGCTGACTATACTGCGCTCACTACTTGGGGTGTATTTCTTAACGAAGAAACAGAGGCTTACAATATTATCTTGCTAAACAGTATTAAGAAACGTTTAGAGTTCCCTGAGTTGAAACAACTAGCTATAGAAGAGTACACTGACTGGGAACCAGATGCGTTTATTGTTGAGAAAAAGAGCGCTGGTACGGCACTATACCAAGAAATGCGCCGAATGGGGTTGCCCGTGGCAGAGTATACCCCGCACCGAGGATCAGGGGATAAACTTGCACGACTAAATGCTGTGGCAGATATTGTAGCGTCGGGTCTGTGCTGGGTTCCCCCAACACGTTGGGCAGAGGAAGTTATAGAAGAAATAGCGGGTTTCCCGTTTATGAGTAATGATGACTTGGTTGACTCCACTGTCATGGCACTTATGAGATTTAGACAGGGTGGGTTTATACGCCTACCAACAGACGAACCTGAAAATACTGTGTATTTTAGACGCCGTGGTTCAGGATATTATTAGGTTAATTATGTGGGACGACGAAGATATAATTTTGTTTGGTTTATTATTGCTTACACCAATATTGGCTTATGCATTATTTATCCCTGTATAAATCGCAGATTTACAATCAATAATAAATAGGGTATTACTATAACAGACGATAAGTCAAAAAGGAATATTTAAATTATGGCAATCGAAAAAGGTATAACTGTAGCTCCAAAGGGTATTGATTCAGAGCTTGGCGAAAATGAAGACGAAATTTCTGAATTAGAAATTGAAATAGTAAACCCTGAAAGTGTTACTTTAGATGATGGTAGCGTAGAAATTACTATTATCCCTGATGCTGATATAGGAGATATGACAGAATTTGATATTAACCTAGCAGAAGTTTTGGACGAATCTCACTTAAAAGAGATATCAGATGATCTTGTTGGTAATATAACTACGGATATTGATAGTCGTAAAGAGTGGGCTGATACTTTTGTAAAAGGTTTAGACGTACTAGGATTTAAATACGAAGAGCGTACTGATCCTTGGGAAGGAGCTTGCGGTGTTTATTCTACGGTACTAGCTGAAGCCGCAATACGTTTTCAAGCTGAAACTATGTCTGAAACATTTCCCGCCGCTGGCCCTGTAAGAGTTAAAGTAATTGGTGAAGAAACGAGAGAAAAACTAGACGCCTCTATGCGCGTAAAAGCGGATATGAACTACCAATTAACAGAAAATATGGTTGAATACCGTCCAGAGCATGAAAGAATGCTATATAGTCTAGGACTTGCAGGGTCAGCATTTAAAAAAGTTTATTATGATCCAACTATGGGAAGACAGGTAGCTATTTATATACCTGCCGAAGATGTTATTGTTCCTTATGGTGCTAGTCATATAGAAACAGCGGAACGTGTAACTCACGTAATGCGTAAAACAAAGAATGAAATACGCAAACTACAATCTGTAGGTTTCTATCGTGATATTGAGCTGGGTAATCCTCAACCATATCATTCAGATATAGAAGAAAGAAAAGCGGAAGAGGGTGGCTTTTCTATTACTGATGACAACCGATACACTATATATGAAGTTCATACTGATATTGTTATTGATGGTCTTGACGATTCTGAAGACGATATCGCTAAACCTTATATCGTTACAATAGAGAGAGGCACTGGAGAAATACTTTCTATAAGACGTAATTGGGTGGAAAGCGATGAATTATGTAAAAAGCGTCAGCATTTTGTACACTATGTATACGTGCCGGGGTTTGGGTTTTATGGTTTAGGATTGATCCATATTATTGGAGGTTACGCTAAAGCGGGTACCTCCTTGATACGTCAGCTAGTCGATGCTGGAACGCTGTCAAATCTCCCGGGGGGCTTGAAATCCCGTGGTCTACGTATCAAGGGCGATGATACGCCCATTGAACCGGGCGAATGGAAAGATGTTGATGTTCCATCAGGTAGCATACGCGACAACATTATGCCACTACCATACAAAGAGCCTAGCCAAACACTTCTCCAACTTTTAAATCAGATTACGAACGAAGGACGTAGACTAGGCGCTATTAGTGACATGAACATTTCTGATATGTCTGCTAACGCCCCTGTAGGTACTACTCTAGCATTGTTAGAACGTACATTGAAGCCTATGGCTGCTGTACAAGCTCGAGTTCATTATGCAATGAAACAAGAGTTTAAAATGCTAAAAGAGATCATGGCTGAATATGCGCCGTCTGAGTACGGTTATAAGCCTGTTACAGGAGTAGAAAGTGCTATAGCAGATGATTATGCTATGGTAGATGTTATACCTGTCAGTGACCCTAATAGTTCTACTATGGCGCAACGTGTAGTTCAGTATCAAGCTGTATTACAAATGGCACAACAAGCGCCTCAAATATATGACCTACCACAACTACACCGTCAGATGATAGAAGTGTTGGGTGTAAAAAATGCGGATAAGTTAGTTCCAACAGAAGATGATATTAAACCAACTGATCCTATTAGTGAGAATATGAATGCGCTTAATGGTAAACCGCTAAAAGCGTTTATTTACCAAGATCACGATGCACACATTGCGGCTCACGTCTCTTTCATGCAAGATCCTAGTGTAGCTCAGATGATAGGACAAAATCCACAAGCCAATAGAATTATGGCATCTTTACAAGCTCACATAGCAGAGCATTTAGGGTTTAGTTATCGTAAGCAAGTGGAAGATAAACTTGGCGCTCCACTACCAGCACCTAACACAGAATTACCAGAAGAGATAGAATTACAATTATCTCGTGCGGTAGCTACGGCAACTTCACAGCTAACTCAACAGAAACAAAAAGAAGCGGCGCAACAAGAAGCGTTACAAAAAGCTCAAGACCCTGTTATGCAAATGAAGCAAGCTGAATTACAAATTAGAGGACAAGAAGTACAACGTAAAGCTCAGAAAGATCAAGCCGAATTACAGATAAAAGCGGCTGATCTTCAACTAAAAGCTCAAAAGCAAGAAGTTGATAAGATACTTAATACAACTAAATTAGAGCTTCAGGAAGCAGAGCAGGAAACTGATAAGATACTTGATACAACTAAACTAGAAATAGAGGAAAGAAAAGTTGAACTAGATGCTAAAAACAAAGCATTAAAAACAGCTATTGATGCCAATAAAAACAGGAGATAATTTATGGCTACTACCGTCTTTGACGTGCTTAAAAAGAAAATATCTGAGGATATATCCTCAGCGAAAGAATTCCTTAGTCGTGGAGGAGCTAAAGACTATCCTCAGTACAAGGAAATTACAGGTTTAATCCGAGGTCTAGAAACTTGTAATGATTATGTATTAGACCTCGCGAAAAATTATATGGAAGAAGATGATGACTGAAACAATTAAGATTGAGGTTCCAGAAGAAGTTAAGCAAAAGATTGCTTCTGCGGTAACTCCCGAAATAGATTGGGAAGCTACTTTACCTAAACCTGCGGGCTACAGGATTTTAATAGCCTTACCTGACGTAGACGATTACTACAAGGGAACTACACTACTAAAAACTGAAAGTGAAAAACATAGAGAATATATAACTTCTATTATGGGATTAGTCCTAGATATGGGAACAGAAGCATACCAAGACAAAGAACGATATCCGTCTGGGCCTTGGTGCAAAATAGGTGACTATGTTATGTTTAGAATGAATACTGGTACTCGTTTTAAAGTTAGCGGTAAAGAATTCAGATTAATGAATGATGATTCCATAGAGGCTGTTATTGACGATCCTCGTGGAATATGTGGTGTATAGGAGTAAGAATATGGGTTTTCAACAGGTAGAATTTGAATTTCCTGACGAGGATAAAAATTCGAAAAAAGATACAACAACTATAGAGATTGAAGAATCTTCAGCAGAAAAAATATTTGAAACTAAGAAGTCTAATAAACAAAAAGCTGATGTAGAAGAAGATAATTACGAAGTATTGGATAATGAAGATGAAGATGAAGATGAATATGAAGATGATGACGATATTGAAATTGAAATTATTGATGATATCCCTAAAAGGGACAGAAATAAAACACCGTCTGAACCTCCTGAAGACGTCACTAAAGAAGAACTTGAAAGTTATTCAGAAAAAGTTCGTAAACGTATATCTCACATTAGTAAAGGCTATCATGACGAACGTAGAGAGAAAGAAAAGGCTCTTAGAGAACGCCAAGAACTGGAAAAGTTTGCTCAACGTCTTGTTGAAGAAAACAAAAAATTAAAAAGTAGCGAAGCTAAATCTAATAAACTTTTACTAGAAGAAGCTAAAGAAAAAGTAAATTTTGAGTATAATGAGGCTAAGAGAAAGTATAAAGAAGCTTATGAACTTGGGGATACTGATAAGGTATTAGAAGCTCAAGAATTGTTAACTACTGCTAAGATTAGAGCAGATAAATTAGCTAACATTAAATTAGATGCTTTACAAACAGAAATTGAGCCTGTACAATACCAAGCAGAAAAATATACGAATGTAACTCCTGTCGATGAAAGAGCGGAAGCTTGGAGACAAGAAAATACTTGGTTTAATACCGATATTGAAATGACGAGTTACGCATTAGGACTACACAATAAACTAATTAATGATGGTGTAGATCCTACAAGTGATAAATACTACGAGGTAATTAATACTCGTATGCGGAAGTTGTTCCCTGAGAAATTCGAGGACCAGCTAGTTGAAGAAGTCGAAAAACCAAAGCGCCGCTCTAATGTAGTGGCTCCTGCAACACGAAGCACAGCACCTAAAAAGATTAGGTTAACTGCTACACAAGTTGCTATAGCAAAACGCTTAGGACTTTCAAACAAACAATACGCCGAACAGGTTGCAATAGATATGAGGAAACAAAATGGTTGAAAATAGATTAGATAGAGATTTAGGATCTCGCGAAAAAGAATCAAGGAAAAAGGCTTGGCAGCGCCCTGAGTTGTTACCATCTCCTAATCCCGAGCCCGGATACGATTTTCATTGGGTACGTGTTAGTACTCAAGGTCAAATAGACGCCACGAATGTTTCTTCTAAATTAAGAGAAGGTTGGGAGCCTGTTAAAGCTTCAGATCATCCAGAAATTACATTGGTTACCGTTGAAAATGAACGTTTTAAAGACAATGTGGTTATTGGTGGTTTGTTACTCTGCAAAGCTCCAAAGGAATTAAAAGAAGAACGTACTGCATATTATGAAAACCAGACACGTTCTCAAATGCATTCCGTTGATAACAACCTTATGAGAGAAAATGATCCTCGTATGCCTCTATTTAACGATAGAAAAACGAAGGTTACTTTCGGAAATGGAACTTAAAACTTAAATTTAAAAGGAAATTAACATGGCTTATCCATCTGTTAATGGCCCATATGGGCTTATTCCAGTTAAACTAATAAGTGGCGTACCTTTTGTAGGTGTAACTCGCGAGTATAAAATTGCTAGTGGTTATGGTACATCTATCTTCAATGGTGACGCTGTTACTTTGGTTACTGGAGGCACCGTAGAACGTGATACTGCTGACGCAGCTATGACACCTATTGGTGTATTTCTTGGTTGTTCTTATACTGATCCAGCACTTGGTTACAAAGTGTTTAGTCAGTATTACCCAGCCAGTACTGTTGCATCTGATATTAAAGCTATCGTAGCTGACGGTACAGATATCCTGTTTAAGGTCGCTGTTGTATCTTCTGGTACAACTATTGGTGATCTTGCTATTACAGATATCGGTGCAAACGTAGCAATGGTGAATAACACTGGTGATACTGTTACTGGTAATTCAAAAAATGCTATATCTGACACAACAGCTACAACTAATACTCTACCTTTGCGTATTGTAGATCTTGTAGAAGAAACTAGAAATTCGTCTGGTGGTTATACTGAAGCCCTCGTTAAATGGAACGCAGGTCATCAGTTTAATAACACTACTGGCGTATAAGGGAGTAATGTAAAATGGCAATTTCTCGCGCACAGTTACTAAAAGAACTGTTACCCGGTCTAAACGCACTGTTTGGGCTAGAATACGCAAAATACGGTGAAGAACACGCCGAAATTTATGAAACTGAATCTTCTGATAGATCTTTTGAAGAAGAAACAAAACTATCAGGCTTCTCAGCTGCACCTGTTAAAAGCGAAGGTTCTTCCATCGCATATGACAATGCTCAGGAAGCTTGGAGCGCACGTTATGTGCATGAAACTATTGCAATGGGTTTCAGTATTACAGAAGAAGCTATCGAGGACAACCTCTATGACTCTCTGTCATCACGTTACACAAAAGCACTAGCTCGTGCTATGGCGTACACAAAACAAGTAAAAGCTGCATCTATTTTGAATAATGCTTTTGCAGCAGGAACTACTTATGGTGATGGTAAATCCTTGTGTGCTACCGACCATCCACTTGTTTCTGGTGGTACAAACTCTAATACTCCAGCTGTAGCAGCTGACTTGAATGAGACTTCTCTTGAAGCCGCTATCATTCAGATTGCTGGTTGGACAGACGAGCGTGGACTACTTATTGCGGCTCAACCTAAAAAACTTATCATTCCACCAGCACTGCAATTCGTTGCAACACGTCTGTTGGAAACAGAAGGTCGAGTAGGTACAGCTGACAATGACATCAACGCAATCATGAGCAATAATGCAGTTCCCGGTGGTTACGCTGTAAACCACTATCTAACTGATACTAACGCTTGGTTCTTGATGACAGACGTTCCTAACGGTTTGAAACACTTTGTTCGTACACCAATGTCTACATCTATGGATGCAGATTTTGATACTGGCAACAGTCGTTATAAAGCCCGTGAGCGTTATTCATTTGGCGTTTCTGATCCTCTGGGTGTGTTTGGGTCACCCGGAGCCTAATGTATTGGGGCAGTATAACACTTTTCCTCCTTTGTTGTTGTGTTGTATTGCCCCTTTACGCTTTCTATGTTATAATAATATTAATTCCTGACAGTTTCATGGTGAAACTGACAATAGCCAAGACAGGAGATTTACATGGCTAATACTACTTTTCAAGGTCCAGTCCGCTCTGAGAACGGTTTTAAGGACATCACTAAAGCTGCAAACACCGGAGCTGTGACAGAGAACATCTCTATCACTCATGACGGCACTAACAGCGTTATTATCTTCAAAGATCTTCCTACTTCTGACCCTTCAGTTGCAGGGCAGATTTGGAGCAACTCAGGTGTTCTAACTGTTTCAGCTGGTTAAGGAGATAACATATGTCTTCTTCTGATGTATTAACTAAAAGAGTTACAGCCACTGGATCTTTGGCAGTTGGACCTGCTAGAATACGGCAAGTTCAAGTTTTAACAAATAGTGGTGGCGCTGGTCGTTTAACTGTTACTAATGGTAATGGCGGCGCTACAGTGTTAGACATAGATTTTCTAGCATCTGACTCTCATTCGGTCAACGTTCCTGATAATGGTATCCGTTGTAGCTCAGACGTTTACGTGTCTGTGTCAACGAATATTGACGCGGTAACCTTCTTTTATAGTTAGGGTAGTTCTATGCGAAGATATTACAAGTCAGGAGGGCGAGTTGATAAAGCCAAAATGGCTTGTAATAAACCGCGTAGGACTCCTTCACACCCAAAGAAATCACATATTGTAAAAGCATGTGAGGGTGGTAAGAAGAAAATTATACGTTATGGTGAGCAGGGTGCTAGTACGGCAGGTAAACCTAAGAAGGGTGAGTCTAGACGTATGAAGATGAAAAGAAAATCATTCAAGGCTCGTCACGCCAAAAACATCGCAAAAGGTAAGATGTCTGCGGCATATTGGGCTGATAAATCCAAGTGGTGATGCTTTATGCCTGTTAAATCTGAGAAGCAAAGACGGTTTATGGCTGCGGTAGCAAATAACAAAAACTTCGCTAATAAAGTTGGAGTTCCAACTAGAGTAGGTAAAGAATTTATGAAAACGACAAAAAAATACAAAGCTGGTGGTAAACTAGAAATGGTTGAAGAGGGCGGTAAAAAAGTTCCCTTTTACGCTGCTGATGGCATAGGCAAAATGCAAGAGGGCGGTAAAGTTAAGAAAAACTTTAAAGATAATGAAGCCCGTAAGTTATTTTTAAAAGCCGCTAAGGAATATCCAGAGTCAAAAGCTTCAGAAAAAAGCGTACAAAAGGATAAACCTACACCCCCAAACAAAGAAATGCGCGGCGGCGGAAAAGTTAAAAAAGGTTATAAATCTGGCTGTCAAGTACGAGGTTATGGTATGGCTCGTGGTGGTAAAGTATGCAAAGTAGTTACTATGAAAGGCGCGTAAGATGAAAAGATCTGAACGTATGGCTAAATTAAAAGCCCAAAGAGAATTAGAAATGGAACAACGCCGAGCACGTATGGCGGCTAAAAAATCAGGTTCTAATAAGAGAGCTTATGATGATGAAGCAATAAATAAAAAAGCTTCAGAAGTGTTTAGAGACGCTTTTAAAAAAGGCGGCGGTAATTTTGCGAGGAGCGAAAAACGTAAGTTTTTAAAAGATGCTCAGTATAAAATGGATACGGGGGCTACTGCTCCTGCGAAGCCTACGCCTCCTAAACCTAAAAATGAAGTAATGGATACTAAACCTGCTGCGAATGCTGGTACTCCTACGGTTACTCCTATGGTTACTCCAAGGAATAAGCCTACGCCTCCTAGAAGGAATAATCCTAAACCTCCTACGGCGTTGGAACAATATCAAGAAAGACAAAGAAAGCGAATAACAGAACAAAGAAAAAAAGCTTTAAATAATATAGAAGGGCAAAACGAGCAGATTCGTTCTTTCTTTAAAAACATCTTTCCGGGGAACTCTGATAAACCCCCTTCGCAGTCTAAAATAGAGGAGGCTAATCGCCTTGTGGAGGAAGGATATAGAACAAACGAGTCTATAAATAGGATTGCTAATAAAGTTAAAAATACTCTTGGTAGTTATGTAGACACAGACCAAATCTCTAGTTTTATAAAGGATGTTTTTACAAAAGACCCTATTAAGCTTGGAGACACCATTAATAGGAACCCTCCAAACAGAGGTCCGTATGCACCGGGTTTTCAAACTGAAGTGAGACCACTTGGATCTAACAAAATGAAAAAAGGCGGTAAAGTTAAAAAAGGTCGTAGCGTTAAAAAAGGTTACAAATCTGGCGGAAAAGTTCGCGGAGCAGGTTGCGTTACAAAAGGAGTGCGTCCTTGTAAGATGCGTTAATATATGAGAAGATATTACAAATCTAAACCCTGTAAGGGGTACAAAAAAGGTGGCTCTGTTAAAGATGAGTGTTATAGGAAGGTTAAATCTAGTTATAAGGTTTTTCCTTCCGCTTACGCAAGTGGTGCTATAGCCAAGTGTAGAAAAGCAGGAGCCAAAAACTGGGGTAACAAAGGGAAGAAGTAATGGCAGTTCGTAAGACAGAGAAAGGTGCAGCACTTAAACGCTGGTTTAAAGAGGACTGGAAAGATGTACGCACTGGTAAGGCTTGCGGGCGACAAGAAGGAGAGAAGCGGGGCACACCGTACTGTCGACCAACGAAGAAGGTGTCCAGCAAAACTCCAAAGACAAGCGGGGAAATGACTGCGTCTGAGAAGCGCAAGAAGATCGCCGAAAAGAAACGATTAGGGCAACCTGCGGGTAAACCACGCAGAGTATCGCCAGCGAAACGGAAAAAGTAATGGCACGTAGACCGACCGCATCAAGAGGATCAGCAATATCACGAGGTTATAAAGACCCCGCGACTTGCCCTGTTGCGACCCAAGACGTGCATGAGAACCTAGAAAATCGCAACCACGCTATCGAAGAATATGGCTATGGTCCGATGAACCCAGAAGAAAATAATGAAGAGTTTTGGCAGGGGTTAGCAGACCTCTGGGATATATCTGTTGAAGAAGCAAAAACCGCTCGCTGCGGTAATTGCGCTGCGTTTATTCAAACCCCTAAGATGATGGAGTGCATTATCTCTGGACTTACAGGGGATGAAGAGTACGAACGCAAAGACGCGGAAGCTGTCACAGAGGCGGCAAATCTTGGCTATTGCCAGCTCTTCCACTTTAAATGCGCTGGTGCCCGCACTTGTGAGGCATGGCTTGTCGGAGGGCCAGTAACATGACTACATCAGGAACCACATCCTTTAATATGGATTTTACTGAGATCGCTGAAGAAGCTTGGGAACGCGCTGGTCGTGAGATGCGTTCTGGGTATGATTTGCGTACCGCACGTCGTTCTATGAACTTGATGACTATTGAGTGGCAGAACCGTGGTATTAATATGTGGACTATTGATGAAGGAACTATTAACTTAGTTGATGGTACTTCGCAGTACAATTTACCCGCTGATACGATAGATCTTTTAGAGCATCAAATACGCACTGGTTCAGGGAATCAATCTACACAATCAGATTTAACAATTAGTCGTATAAGTGTTAGTACATATGCTTCTATACCTAACAAACTTTCTCGTGGTAGACCAATACAAATATACATAGAACGTTTACGAGACAACCCTGTAGTTAATGTTTGGCCTGTTCCTGATAACAATAATTACGTTCTTTACTACTGGCGTATGAGACGTATAGAAGACGCAGGTAGTGGTGTACAAACTGCTGATATGAACTTTCGTTTTTTCCCTGTACTCGTAGCTGGATTAGCTTATTATATCGCAATGAAAGTACCAGAACTAGCCGACAGAATACCTATGCTAAAGGCAGCTTATGAAGAGCAGTTTGAGCTTGCTGCTGGTGAAGACAGAGAAAAAACTTCCGCGAGGTTTGTACCAAGGGTGGGAAGGATCTATTAATGGCTAACAGGTTCGCATCAGCAAAAAAAGCTATTGCTTTATGTGATGTATGTGGGTTTCAATATAAACTACGAGAACTAAAAGATTTAATTGTAAAGGGTAGGAATACAAATGTAAAAGCTTGCCCTGAGTGTTGGAGTCCTGACCACCCCCAGTTAAAATTAGGTCAGTTCCCTGTAGATGATCCGCAAGCAATAAAAGATCCTAGAGTGGATACTAGTGTTGGTTCTTCTGGGGAATATAGTAGTAGAGATATACAATGGGGGTGGAACCCCGTAGGTGGTGGACAAGATCCATATAATCTATCCCCAAACAATTTAATTACTTATAGCCATGTCGGTCAAGTTGTGGTAATTATTACATAGGAGTTATTATAATGAATGTTTTTAACGAAAAAGAAGTAAAAGTTATTAAAGACAAAGGTGTGCAACCGTGTGGTCATGCACCTAAAGTATCTATGGAAGGCGTTAAAACCAAGGGCGTAAAAGTTCGTGGTACTGGAGCCGCAACAAAAGGGCTTATGGCCCGAGGACCGATGGCTTAGATTATGAACTATACGGCTCTGAAAACAAACATACAAAACATTTGTGAAAACACTTTCACAGATGATGAACTTGCTATGTTTACTCAGCAAGCCGAACAGACAATATATAATACTGTGCAAATACCTGCATTAAGAAAAAATGTTGTTGGTACTACTTCACAAGGTAATACTTATTTATCTACACCTAGTGATTTTTTGTGGAGTTATTCTTTGTCTGTTGTTGATGGTAGTGGAAACTATCATTTTTTATTGAATAAAGATGTTAATTTTATTCGTGAAGCATATCCCGTAGCGGCTACTCAAGGCTTTCCAGTACACTACGCATATTTTGATGATAATACGTTTTTATTAGGTCCAACTCCAAACGGGGACTACAACACAGAACTTCATTATGGGTACTACCCAGAGTCTATAGTTACTGCGGGTAGTACATGGTTAGGAGACGAGTTCGATTCTGCTTTGTTAAATGGTGCTTTGTTACAAGCTTTCAGTTTTATGAGAGCCGAACAAGGTACAATGGAAATGTATCAAAAGTTATATTTACAAGCTATAACATTATTGAAAAACTTAGGTGACGGAAAACTACGTGAAGATGTTTACCGTTCAGGACAATTTAGACAAAAAGTAACGTAAGGAGGCCATTATGGCTATTACTCAAGCTATGTGTACATCATTTAAAAAAGCTATTTTAGACGCTGAAATGGATTTTAGTGGTGATACCGCACAAACATATAAGATCGCATTATACACAAGTAGTGCTACTTTAGATGCAACTACAACTGCATATAGTGCTACAAACGAAGTATCTGGGACAAACTATACAGCTGGTGGTAATACACTAACTCTTGTTGCCGCTACTACTTCAGGCACTACAGCATTTATTGATTTTGCTGATACTACGTGGGCTAACTCTACTATTACTGCTAGAGGTGCATTGATTTATCAATCAGGCGGTTCTAATCCTGCCGTAGCAGTACTTGATTTTGGTGCAGATAAAACATCTACAGCAGGTGATTTCACTATCCAATTTCCTACAGCGGATGCAAGTAACGCAATTATTAGATTAGCGTAGGTTAGAAATGGCCTCCTCAACGGAATATACTGGCTGGGGAGCCACCGCTTGGGGTCAAGGATCTTGGGGGTTAGACCTAATTATAGTTTCCGTAGATGGTGCGGAAGCTACGGGACAAGTAGGTGACGTTACTGTAGTAGCTGAATCTAATGTTTCTGTACCTGTAACAGGTACATCTACCACATCCACTCTTAATAGTGTTTCTGTTACTGCTGATGCAAATACGTCCATTACTGGGTTAGCTACAACTAGCTCTCTTGGTGACGTTACTGTAGTAGCTGAATCTAATGTTTCTGTACCTGTAACAGGTACATCTACCACATCGGCTCTTAATAGTGTTTCCGTTACCGCTGACGCTACTACGTCTGTTACTGGATTAGCCACAACTAGCTCTCTTGGTGATATATCTGTTTCTATAGACACTACTACCTCTGTTACTGGGTTAGCTACAACTAGCTCTCTTGGTGATATATCTACGGTTGCTGACGCTAATATAAGTTTAACAGGCGTTAGTTCAACAACAGTATTAAATGATGTTAGTATTGGGTTGGGTATAACTGTAGTACCTAGTAATATAACTGGACAATTAAGTTTAAACACTGTATCTATTAGTATAGATACTATTATTGATATTGATGGTTTCATAATGTCTGGAATTATAGGAAAAAATAATGTGTGGGGTTTAGTAGATGACTCTCAAACTCCAAATTGGTCTAATATAAATGATTTTCAAATTCCAAATTGGTCTAATATAAATAGTTCTCAGATTTCAGGATGGAATGAAATTAACACGTAAGGTTAAATAGATGACAACGCAATATACACCAACATTAAAACTAGCTCTTCCTGTACAAGGAGAATTATCAGGTACTTGGGGTGATGTAGTTAACGATAATATAACTTCTATGGTAGAACAAGCTATTACTGGATTAGCTACTATTGACTCATGGACAGCAAACTCCCATACATTAACTATTGCGAATGGAACTACATCGGAGTCTCGCTGCGCTATTCTTGAACTTACAGATACAGGAGTTGCTTTGACAGGAGCAGGTACGGTAATTTGCCCTGATACTAGTAAACTTTACGTAGTTAAAAATGGTGCGGGTCAAACTATTACGCTAAAAACAGCTAGTGGTTCAGGTATTGCAATTCCTAATGGATATACCGCTTTTTTATATTGTGATGGTACAAATGTCGTAGAGTCGATTACTCATTTTGCGGGGGTCGTAGACTTTGCAAGTAATTTAGATATTGCAGGTGATGTAGATGTAGACGGTACACTAGAAGCTGATGCTATTACTTTGAATGGTACAGCTCTAGGTTCTTTGTACAGTCCTATAGCAGGATCAGCTAGTATTGTTACTACTGGTGCGTTAAACTCTGGCTCAATTACTTCGGGTTTTGGTTCTATAGATAACGGGTCATCGGCTATCACAACTACTGGTACAATAACAGGTGGTACTCTTACATCTACTGGCAACATTACAGTAACAGGAACAGTCGATGGTCGTGATATTGCAACAGACGGAACAAAACTTGATGGTATTGAGGCAGGTGCAGACGTAACAGATACAGCAAACGTGACATCAGCAATTTCAGGTGGAACTATCGCAGGTGACTTAACTATCAATGGCACACTGAATGTTCTTACAGCGATTGACCTTGCAGATAACGACATTTTAAGATTTGGCACAGGTGATGACTGCGAGTTTTTCTGTGACGGTATTCATATGTACACTGACCTTAATGCAGGTATAGGTAATTGGTATGTACGAGATGGAACCACCACACGATTTACATTTGACGATGCAGGTAGTTTTACTGCAACTGCAAACATCACAGCATACTCAGACCGTAAACTTAAAGACAATCTTGAAGTAATACCAAATGCGTTAGCCAAAGTTTTAGCACTTACAGGTTACACATATGACCGCATTGACATGGACGGTATCAGACAAAGTGGCCTTATCGCGCAAGATGTGCAGGAAGTTCTGCCAGAAGTTGTTATAAATAATGTTGACCCTGATAGCGGTGAGGAAACACTTTCAGTTGCATACGGCAACATGATTGGTTTGCTTGTTGAGGCAATTAAAGAATTGAAAGCTGAAGTTGAAGAATTAAAAGGCGGTAAATAATGACTTTACCTTTATCAGGCCCACTTAGTTTAAGTGCTATTCAGACAGAGTTTGGCGGTTCTAATCCGATAAACATCAATGAATATTATCGTGGCGGTGCGTATGTACCAAACACTGCTGCAAACAGTGGAATACCAACATCAGGCACTATTTCTATAGGTGATTTTTATGGTGGTGATGCAACACCAGCAACACCTACAGGTACATTCAGTGCGGCTAACTTTACGTCACAATTTAATGTGGGAACAGGCGTGTATGTTTACTCAAATATTCTTACCCTTACGGTATCAAACGGTCCAATTACTGTAAGTGTTAGTGGCACAGGCACACCAAGAATACAGAAAAACAGTACAGGCTCGTATCTTACTTCAATATCATTTAATAATGGCGACACAATTCGCATGAGGCTGCTTAGTTCTTTTGCATATGAAACGACAGTAACAGGCACAGCATCAATGACAGGCGACACCGCATCATTTAGTGCAACCACAGAGGCTGACCCATGTTTTGAAGCAAGCACACTAATCCTAATGTCAGATGGAACTTACAAAACACTCGCACAGATTCAAGTTGGCGATATGGTTATGGGTTACTCAACACCAAGTATGATTGACCAAAGTGTTGATGGATGGTATGCTTGGACTTCATCAGATATTACAGATGGTGCAAATACTGTGGCAACTGTTGTGTCTGTAGATATACATCCGCACTTCAATTACTACACCATTAATAATGACTTTAAAGTGTCAGGCTTGCATCCGCTGTTGATAAAACGTGATGATCTATGGCAATGGATTAAAGTAAATGCGCTTCAGGTTGGTGATAAAATGTGGTCAGACAATCAAGAAGAAATTGAAATAACATCTTTCGTAAATACCCTTGCAGAAAGTGAAGCCGATGCGATATCTGTTGTATCTCTTAATGTTGAAGACGTTGACACATACTTCGTCAAAGGAAACACAGGAATCACAATCCTCGCCCACAACAAATAGGTTTACGGAAAACAAAAGTTAACTACGTTAATTAGGATAATATTATGTCAGAAGACTTGCACAAACAAATTGGAAGACTTGAAGCACACGTTGAGGCACTACAAAAGTCAACAGAAGAAATCAGAAATGATGTAAAAATCATGACAGAGCAGATGAATAGGTGGCGCGGTGCAGGGATGGTCTTGATGTTGGTTGGTGCGGTCTTTGGATTTATAATAGACAGTCTGGCTTCACTTTTTAGTAAATGAGATTTTTTATTTTATTATTATTATTATTATGTGGCTGTGCCACACAAAGTTACACAAATTCATGTCCAGAGACTGACATTCTATGCCAGACAAACCTAAACGCTCAAACGCTTTATCTAATTGGCGAAAAAGATGCGGCAGTAAGACTTCTCTGTGGATTACAGCAATATCAGTTTGTCTTGGATTGTCAGGCACAGGAGTAGCTCAGGACATCACAGGGGACTTAAACACAAACACAAATATCCGCGATGCCACAGTGGATAGCAACAATACACAAGAAACTATCAATTACAATGGCGCAGGAAGTAGTCCCGGATCACAGCCTCCACCTTCTGCCATATCACCTACAGTCATAGGCGGTGGCGGTCAGGATAGCTGCCTGATACCAACGGCAGGGGGGATACAAGTAAGCCTGTTTGGTTTAAGTTTTGGCGGCATGGAGCAAGATGATGAGTGCAACAGACGCAAGGATGCCCGGTTATTGGGTACGCCACAGCAGATAGGCGGTATGGGACTTCAAGTTTCAGGTATATCTGTAATGTGTGGAAATGCGGAAGTATTTAAGGCGATGGCACTGGCAAATACGCCGTGTCCAATTATGGATGTGAATAAGGGTAAGTTATTAGTCGGGCGTGAGGCATTTGAAATGATGCGTAGCAATCCACGACAATTTGTGGTAGGATACCGACAGAACCCAAAGTTCTGGGACGAGTTATTAAAGATAGGAGTTGAACTTGCAGAAATTGAAAAAGCTACTGACAGTCGTAGCGTTTCTGAGCGTTACAGACGCACACGCAGCAGACGCAACAATAACTGAGCTGTATGATGCCGCCTCTGCAATCCAGCAGAAGTTGCAAATGTCTAATGCCGCATTTACTATCGACATGATGGCTCATCAGGGTTATGTCGTTGAGACAGGTATTACAGATGTTGCCACCATTTCAGACACGATGGTTACAGACTATAATAATGCAATCAACAACGTATTAAATACCAGTTACCTGACAGCAAAAGATGTCTTTATTGAAAAGCATAACGAAGCTATAAACAATATGCACAATGCGATTGGTGATTTGATTGAGGCCACTAGCAGGTTGTCAACTGTTTCTGTAGTTGCTGAATTGGCTTTGAACGCCGAAACAACGCAGGAACAATTACAGGTTCAGCAAGCACTGGCTCAGACTGACATGACTATCACCGAAGCTGATGTCAATAACTACAACGAAGCTCTAGGAAGTGTGGAAAGTTTTGCTCAACAGGCTGGCGCGTTTTTAAGTGCCGCCAACAATGAAGGCATCACATCTGCGGTTGATAACTACTCAGCACAGAACAATATTGCGGTTGCATCATACAGCCAAATTACATATACACAGAACATTGACACATTTATCATTAGCTACGACAACAACCTTTATATGTCG
>Ga0222714_10002614_pt1 | contig 18893 bp, 16 predicted proteins | sample C33_3DmetaG_FD_165048 | JGI IMG/M metagenome (GOLD analysis project Ga0222714, IMG submission 165048) | Estuarine water microbial communities from San Francisco Bay, California, United States - C33_3D | ecosystem: Environmental > Aquatic > Marine > Unclassified | place: USA: California...
CCGCGGGCAAGGTTCTGCTTGTAAGCCTCAAGTCCACGCAGGAAAATCTCCCCGTAGTCCTGCGCTGCACCCCTCTCGTCCCATGAAAACCCTCCTGCCTCTTCTCGCGCTCGGCTTCCTCGCCGGCTGCTCCACCGTCCTGGAGACGGGCGATCGCCTCGAGCGTGGCCTGACGCCGCCCGACGCCGTCAACTACGCCACCACCCGACCTGAGGGCGGTTTCACCACCCAGCTCAACGATGCCCGCATCGGCAACAAGATCGAGCTCCTTGCTGCGCGTAAGTCCAAGACCGACGGCGGCTTCGCCCGCGTCCAGTTCGACCTCCGCAACGGCTCTTACCTGCGTCAGACCATCAACGTCAGCTTCGAGTGGCTCGCCGCCGACGGCACCGTCACCGAGTCCCAGCCCAACTGGATCGTCACCCCGCTCGAGCCCGGCGCCCTCTCCACCATCACCGCGACCGCGCTCAAGGCTTCGTCCGCCGAGTGCCGCCTCCGTCTCATCACCCGCTGAACCCTCCTCCCATGAACAAACTCTCCCTCCTCGCCTGCGCCGTCTTCATCGTCGGTTGCGGCACGCCTGCGACCTACAAGGACCCCAACGGCCGCGAGCTCGTGGTCAGCCTCGGTAAGGTGGATATCCAGGACTTCGCCACCGCAGGTTCGCAGATGCTCCAGTCCATGGTCTCGTCGCCGTCCTTCTCCAAGGGCGCGCCCGTCCTCCGGTTGGGCACGATCACCAACGACACCGCTGACAACTTCGATACCTCCTTGCTGCTCTCCAAGATCACCGTGCCGCTGGTCAATGCCGGCCGCGTGACCTTGCTCGACAGCGAGCCTGCCGCCGACGCCTCCGCGCGACCCAAGGCCGAATACGTCCTGAAGGGCAAGATCCTCGAAGACCGCAGCAACGCCGGCAGCACCCGCCAGAGCTCCTTCGTGTTCCAGCTCACCCTGGTCGAGGAAAAGCGTGGCGTCGCCGTCTGGACCGACGAGAAGATCGTGACCAAGCAGGGCACCAAGAACGCGGTCGGTTTCTGACAAAAGACCGCCGAAAGTTGACCTTCCCTCGACCTGCGTCTCCTTCCGGTGATGCGGGTTGATTTTTTGATCGTCGGCCAAGGCCTGGCGGGCTCTTTGCTCGCCCGGGAGCTACGCCGTCGTGGCCGCAAGGTCCACGTCGTCGATGACGGTTGGAAGTCCGCCTCCTCGCAGGTCGCCGCCGGCCTGATGACCCCGCTGACGGGACGACGTTTCACCCTGACCAAGGATTACCCTGAGCTCTTCGCCGCGGCGAAGGAACGCCTCACGGCACGCGGCGTCTTCCGGCCGACCCAGGTCTACCGGATGTTCGTCGATGAGGAGCAGCGGGGCAAAGGGCTCAAACGTACCGAATGCGTGAGCTGCCAACCTTTCATCGAACGCGTGACCTCCGCGCAGGGCGAGCTCGACGCCGGTCTGACCGATGCTTTCGGCGGCGCGCTCATGAACGGCGCGTGGGTCGATCTGCCGAAGCTCTTGGCGGAGGTCCGCGCCGAACTCCTGGCCGACGGCAGCCTCACCCAAGCAGCGTTCGATCCGGCCGAGGCGGTGGCCGACGCCGAAGGCGTCACGTGGCGCTCCCTCCGCGCCGGCGCCATCGTCTATTGCGACGGCTACAAGTCCGCTCAGCGCGGCCCGTTCAAGTATCTCCCGTGGCAGCCGGCGAAAGGCGAAGCCCTGACCTTACGTACCTCCGTCGCCGACAAGCCTTACATCCTGAACCGCGAAGGCTGGGCCTTGCCGCTGGGGCAGGGGGTCTGGCGCACCGGCACCAATTGGCAGTGGGAGCAGCTGGATGAGGCTCCCACCGAGCCGCAGAAGGAGAAGCTCATCCGCCGCTTCCGCGGCTATTTCGCGCAGGAGGTGCAGGTCGAGGTCACCGCGCACATCGCCGGCGTCCGTCCGTGCACCTCGGACAGCCATCCTTTCATGGGCACGCACCCGCAGCAGCCGCGCACGCACCTGTTCGGCGGACTCGGGCCGCGCGGCACCGTCTGGGCTCCGCTCATGGCCGACGAGATGGCGTCCTACCTCTGCGAGGGCTCGGTTCTCCGTCCTGAGTGTAATCTCTCCCGTTTCGCCTGCGTTGGCTAAGATTCCTCGATTTGAGTCGGCCGCCTGATCCGCGCTGTCCGTAGGCAGGGGTGCTCGTGACCTCTATTCAGGCCTCAACGCAGTCCTCCATCCAGCCCTCGACGCCGCCGCTTACTTCTTCTTCGCCTTGGCGGCCTTGGCCGGCTTCGCCGCGGCCTTGGCGACCAGGAAGTCGACCGCGAGCAGGTAGCCTTCGGAGCCCAGTCCGGTGATCACGCCTTCGCAGGCGGAGGCCGTGACGGACTTGTGACGGAATTCCTCGCGCTTGTAGATGTTGGAGATGTGCACCTCGACGGCGCGCATGCCGCTGCCGGCGATGGAATCGCGGAGGGCGACCGAGACGTGGGTGTGGCCTCCCGGATTGATCACCAGGAACTTCACGCCCTTGTCGGCCCATTTCGCGATCGTGTCGATGATCTCGCCTTCGTGGTTGGACTGGAAGAAGCGGGTCTTCGCGCCGGCGGCCTTGGCGTGCTTCTCGATGAGCTTCTCGAGGTCGCCGAGCGTCTGGGTGCCGTAGACCTCCGGCTCGCGCTTGCCGAGTCGGTCGAGGTTGGGGCCGTTGATGACGCCGATTTCCATGGCAGATGTCTAAGTCCCCGTAAGGTGTGGGGCAAGATATGAAAAAGGGCGGCCCCTTGCGGAGCCGCCCTTGGTTTCGCCTGAGGCCGGACCTTACTTCAGGATCTGGCGGAGGACGTAGGGCAGGATGCCGCCGTGGCGGTAGTATTCGCCTTCGATCGCGGTGTCGATGCGCGCGATGAGCGGGGCCTTGTCGACCGTGCCGTTGGCGCGGCGGATGACGAGGGTGACCGGCGTCTTCGGCTTGATCGGGCTGGAGAGGCCCTCGAGGTCGAAGGTCTCGGTGCCGTCGAGGTTATACGACGCGGCGTTCTTGCCGTCGGCGAACTCGAGGGGCAGCACGCCCATGCCGAGGAGGTTGGAGCGGTGGATGCGCTCGAAGGACTGCGCGACCACGGCGCGGATGCCGAGGAGGGCGGTACCCTTGGCGGCCCAGTCACGGGACGAACCCATGCCGTAGTCGACGCCGCCGAAGACGATCATGCCTTCGCCGCGCTGCGCGTAGGTCTGGCAGGCGTCGTAGATGGCCTCGATCTTGCCCTCGGGCTGGACCTTGGTGAAGCCGCCTTCCTTGCCGTCGGCCATCGCGTTCTTCACCTGGGTGTTGGCGAAGGTGCCGCGGGTCATGATGCGGTCGTTGCCGCGGCGCGAACCGTAGGAGTTGAAGTCCTTCTTCGACACGCCGGCCGCGAGGAGGAACTTGCCGGCCGGGGTCTCTTCCTTGAAGGCGCCGGCCGGGGAGATGTGGTCGGTCGTGACGGAGTCGCCGAGGATGGCCAGCGGGCGGAGCTTCGCGAGGGAAGGTGCCGGAGGAGGCGTCATCGAGAAGCCCTTGAAGAACGGAGGCTCCTGGATGTACGTGGAGGATTCCTTCCAGCTGAAGCGCGCGCCGGTGCCGCCCTGGACGCCCTTCCACTCGGCGGTGGCGTTGGCGAGGGAGTCGGCGGCGTACTTCGACTTGAACATCGCGGGCTTGAGGCCGCGGGCGACGTGGTCGGCGACTTCGGCCTGGGAGGGCCACACGTCCTTGAGGAAGACCGGCTGGCCGTCCTTGCCCGTGCCGAGCGGCTCGGAGTCGAGGTCGATGTCGACGCGGCCGGCGAGGGCGAAGGCGACGACGAGGGGCGGGGACATCAGGAAGTTCGAGCGGACCGCGCCGTGGACGCGGGCTTCGAAGTTGCGGTTACCCGAGAGCACGGAGGCCGTGACGAGGTCGCCCTGCTTGATCGCGCCTTCGATGTCGGCGTCGAGCGGGCCGGAGTTGCCGATGCAGGTCGTGCAACCGTAGCCGACGAGGTTGAAGCCGAGCTGGTCGAGGTAGCCGGAGAGCTGGATCTCGTTGAGGTAGTCGGTGACCACGCGGGAGCCGGGGGCCAGCGAGCACTTCACGTTCGGGTTCACCTTCAGGCCCTTCTCGACGGCCTTCTTGGCGACGAGGCCGGCGGCTACCATCACGGAAGGATTCGAGGTGTTGGTGCAGGAAGTGATGGCGGCGATCACGACGGAGCCGTGCTGGAGCGAGCGGCCGGTGGCGCCCACCGGAGCGGAGGCGGCGCGGTCGGCCGCGGCCTTGCCGAAACCGTTCTTGTCCTTCGGCGCGGTGAAGAGCGTGTTGAAGGTCTCCTTGATCTTCGGGAGGTCGATGCGGTCCTGCGGGCGCTTCGGGCCGGACACGCAAGGGACGACCGTGCCGATGTCGAGGTCGATGGTCTGGGTGTAGTCGATGCTGCCGGCCTTCGGGATGCCGAAGAGGCCCTGAGCCTTGTAGTATTCCTTCACCAGCTCGATGTGCGCTTCGTCGCGGCCGGTCTGGCGGAGGTAGTCGAGGGACTTGTCGTCGACGGGGAAGAAGCCCATCGTGGCGCCGTATTCCGGGGCCATGTTGGCGATCGTGGCGCGGTCGGCGAGCGAGAGGGCCTCGGTGCCTTCGCCGTAGAACTCGACGAACTTGCCGACGACCTTGGCCTTGCGGAGGATCTCGGTGAGGCGGAGGGTGAGGTCGGTGGCGGTGACGCCTTCGCGGAGGCGGCCGGTGAGGTTGACGCCGATGACCTCGGGCGTCTGGAAGTAGACCGGCTGGCCGAGCATGCCCGCTTCGGCTTCGATGCCGCCCACGCCCCAGCCCACGACGCCGATGCCGTTGATCATCGTGGTGTGGGAGTCGGTGCCGACGAGGGTGTCCGGGTAGAACACGCCGTCCTTCTGGAAGACCAGCTTGGCGAGGTGCTCGAGGTTGACCTGGTGGACGATGCCGATGGCCGGCGGGACGACGCCGAAGGTCTTGAAGGCCTGCATACCCCACTTGAGGAATTCGTAGCGCTCGGTGTTGCGGCCGAATTCCTGGCGCAGGTTTTCGAGGAAGGAGGAGGCGGAACCGGCGCGGTCGACCTGCACGGAGTGGTCGACGACGAGGTCGACGGGGACGAGCGGTTCGATGACGGCGGAATCCTTGCCGAGCTTGGCGACGGCTTCGCGCATGGCGGCGAGGTCGACGAGGAGCGGCACGCCGGTGAAGTCCTGCAGCACGATGCGCGCGACGACGAACGGGATCTCGGTGTCGACGGGCTTGGCGGCGTTCCACGCGGCGAGGGTCTTCACGTCGTGCTCGGTGACCGCGACGCCGTCGCAGTTGCGCAGCACGGATTCGAGGACGAGACGGATGGAGACCGGCAGGCGCGAGACCTTGCCGAGGCCGGCCTGCTCGAGCGCGGGCACGGAGTAAATCTGCCCGGACTTGCCGCCGGCGGAGAAGGGGCGGAGGGCTTTGAAGGGGTCTTTAAGGGCCATGGTGTGTTTGGGTATGAAAAGATGGGTCCGGACGCGGCCGTCCGGGGCAGTAGCCAAAAGCAAAGAAGGCGGTCGGGGCAAGCCCGACCGCCTTCAAATAAGCCTGTCTGACGCTTAGGCTTCGACGGCCTTCTTGATCTTGGCGAAGTTCGGCATCGAGGACGGGTCGCGCTTCACTTCGGAGTGGATCACGTTGCCGGCCTGGTCGGCCACGAAGACGGAGCGCTTGGCCACGTTGAGGAGGCCGGTCTTCTCGGGGATCACGCGGGTGTCCTTGACCTTGAAGGCCTTGACTGCGACGCGGTTGAAGTCGGAGGCGAGGGTGACGCTGATGCCGGCCTGCTTGGCCCAGGCTTCCTGGGCGAAGGGGGAGTCGACGGAGATGGCGATCACGTCGGCGCCGAGCTTCTTGTACTCGTCGAGGAGGCCGGTGACCTTGCAAAGCTCATCGGTGCAGACGCCGGTGAAGGCGAGGGGCACGAAAAGGATGACGGTCTTGCCCTTGCCGACGTTGCGGCGGAGGTTGACGTCGGCCAGACCGACTTTTCCGTCGGCGCCGACTACGCCTTGCTTGAGGGTGATTTCAGGGAGAGGCTGGCCGAGTTTCAGGGGCATGGTTAGGGTGGGTAGGGGGTTCGGTTGGTAAAAATGGGCAAAAAACGGGGGGTGGCAAGGATGGAGGCAGCAAAAAGCCATAAAAGACCCCTTTTTGACGCCCCTCAGTCGTTTGCGGGCCCGTGGACGGCCCAAATCCCCTTATTCAGGGTCTTTTGCTAATCCCAGCCGCCGGAACCACTTACGTTGCTTCCGAACAAGGGCCCAGGTGTCGAGGTTCACGCGTTCGGCGAGTCCGGATCGGGCGACCCGTTTACCGCCCTCCAGCCAGTCCATGACGGCCCGATAGCCCACGGCGCGGGACGAGGTCAGTTCTGGATCGAGACCCATGGCCAGGAGGCGTTCGGACTCTTCGATCATGCCGTTCGCCAGCATCTGCTCCGTGCGGGCGGCGATCCGGGCTTTCAGTTCGGCGTCGGGCCGCTCCATGAGTTCGCAGGTCACCGGATGCTCCGCGAACGGTCCCCGGCGGGTCAGGAATTCATCGCGCAGGGCATCAAGGGTGCGTCCGGAGGCGAGGCGACGCTCCAAGGCCTTGGCGACGCGGATGGGATTCTGGACGTCGAGCCAGTCCGGTAGCCGGTCGCCTTCCAGCTCGCGGAGGCGAAGCAGGAGAGAAGCGAGGCCCTGACGGTGCAACGTGCGCACTTCCTCCGTGATCGCGGCCGGGATCTCCCTTTCGTCCGTCACCGGTCCGAAGAACGCGGCGAGATAGAAGCCGCTGCCGCCGGTCACGAGGACGCGTCTGCCGCGGGCGTGCGCGCCGGCGATGGCCGCGCGGGCCATGTCGACGTATTGCGAGACCGAGTAGCGCTCGCTCGGATCGACGAGGTCGAGGCCGTGGTGGCGGACGCGGCGCTGTTCATCGGCGGTGGGCTTGGCCGAGCCGATGTCCATGCCGCGGTAGACGCAGACCGAATCGCACGAAACGATCTCAGCGTCGTGCTGTTCCGCCCAACGCAAGGCGGCTTCCGTCTTGCCGACGGCGGTCGGCCCCGTCAGCACATGGATCGCTGGCGCGGAATCGGTCATCAGCCTTGCTTGGCCCACTCCAGGAAGTAGGACAGCAGGATCAGCGCGGCCGGCGAGGTGAGCACCATGCTGTCGATCAGGTCGAGCGCGCCGCCGATGCCGGGGATGGTCGCGCCGGAATCCTTCGCGCCGGCGAGCCGCTTGAAGACGGATTCGACGAGGTCGGAGGGGATGCTGAGGACCGCGATCGGCAAGGCCAGCAAGGCGGCCTTCCACGGCACCATGAAGCTGACGCCCACGGCTTCGCGGAGCAGCCAGGCGTAGAGCCCGGAGATCAGCGCCGAGCAGGCGAGGCCGCCGACGCAGCCTTCCCAGCTCTTCGCGGGGCTGATGGCGGGGGCGAGCTTGTGCTTGCCGAAGGGGACGCCGACGAGGAGGCCGCCCACGTCGGTGAACTTCGTGGCCACGAAGACCCAGACGACGTAGTAGAGTCCGACGGACTTCGCCGTGAGCAGGTGGCCGTCCTTCATGCGCGCGATCGCGATGAGCGAAGCCAGCATGAAAGGCAGATACGCGAAGCCGTAGAGGGTGGGGAAGCGGCGGAGCAACGTCGGGACTTCGCCCGGTTGGCGGAGAAGCGAAAGGAGATGAAGTCCGACGAGCAACGCACCGATCGTCAGCAGGAGGTTCGCGCGGGCTTCCTCGGGCGCGAGGAAGAACAGGGCGAAGTGCAGGGCGAAGCCGGCGACGATGCCGGAGAAGCTCGGGCGACGCACGCCGGGGATGCGCTGCGCGAGCGAATAGAACTCATACTGCGCCGCGCCGATGATCAGGGCGAGCAGGCCGAACGAAGCCTGCTCGGCGACGGAGAAGAAACCGCCGACCCAGATGACGAGTCCGACGACGACCCAGAGGCCGATGGTGCTGAGGGCGCGGTCTTTCATGCTTGGGCGGGCGGTTGCACCTGGGCGCCGGTCATGCCGTAGCGGCGTTCGCGCCTGGCGTATTCGGCGAGGGCGAGCTGCAGCTGGGCCTTGTCGAAGTCCGGCCAGAAGACGGGGGCGAAGACGATCTCGGCGTAGGCGGACTGCAGGAGCAGGAAGTTGCTGAGGCGGAACTCACCCGAGGTGCGGATGATGAGGTCCGGGTCCGGCAGCCCGGCGGTCTGGAGGCGGGCCTCGACGGCGGCCCAGTCGACCGCGTCGGGCTGCAGCTTGCCGGCGGCGACGTCCGCGGCGAGCGAACGGGCGGCGGCGACGATCTCCTGGCGGGCGCCGTAGTTCAGCGCGACCACGAGGTTGAAGGCCGTGTTGTCCTGGCTCGACTTGATGACGTCCTGCAGCGGCGAGCGGACGAAGTCGGGCAGGGCGGTGACGTCGCCGATGACGTGCAGGCGCACTTTGCGCTTCTCGAGGCGGGCGAGGTGCGCGCGCAGGATCCATTCGCCGAGCTTGAACAGCCCACTGACCTCCTCGAGGGGGCGCTTCCAGTTCTCGGCGGAGAAGGCGAAGACCGTGAGCGTGTTCACGCCCGCGTCGATGCACGCGTCGACGATCTCGATGAGCCGTTCGGCGCCGCGGCGGTGGCCTTCGAGGCGCGGCAGCCCTTTCGCGGCGGCCCAGCGTCCGTTGCCGTCCATGATGATGCCGATGTGCCGCGGAGGGGCGGACGGGACGGCGGGACTGGGCGCGGGGGTCGACACGTGGCCGGAGGATGGGCTACGCGGCTCGCGTCTGGCAACCGCGAATCAACGCTCGTCGGCCGCGATCAGGACGCCCGGAAAACCCGCCTGGCGGGCCAGCTCGCAGACGTCCAGGAACATCTGCATGGTCAGCGAAGCGTCGGCCTTGATGAGCACGGGGCGGGCCGAACCGCCTGAGGCCGCGACGCGGCGCAGCTCGGCGCCGAGGCCGGTGCGGTCCACCACGCGGCCGGCCACGACATAGACGCCGGTGCCGCGCGCGGAGACGAGCGTGACGGTGAGCGAGGTGCGGGCCAGGTCGGGCGCGGCGCCCTTGGTGCGCGGCGTATCGAGCGTGGCGGCGACGGCGCCCGGGCGCTGGTCGAAGCCCACGTACATGCCCGGCGCGAAGACGAATTCGGCGGACAGCACGTAGGTCAGCGCGGCGCAGGCCAGGGCCAGGGCCAGCGGGGCGAAGTCGAGTCCGGATTCGGCCGGGCGGACTTTCTCGAGGACTCCGAGAGGCGTGCGCATCTCAGGACTGGCGGGGCTTCTCCTCCGGCAGCTCGTGGCGGACGAAGGTGATGATGGAGTGGGCGGCGATCTCCATCTCCGTGACGATGGAGCGGACGCGGCCGACGAGGAAGTGATGGCCGAGGGCGCAGCCGGCGGCGAGGACCAGGGCGAAGCCCGCGGTGGCCAGGGCGCCTTGGACGCCGAGGAGCAGGCCGTCGGCCGAGCCATAGACGCTGCCGTCGCGCAGGGCCGTCGCGAGGTCGAAGCCTGCGAAGACCGCGCCGGCCAGCCCCAGCAACGGCGCGGCGCGGCCGATTGCCGCGATGGAGCCCAGCCGTCGCTCGAGCACGGGAAGTTCGAGCAAGGCGGCCTCCGTGGCGGCGGCGCGCATGGCTTCTTCGCCCGCGGCGGCGCGCAGGAGCGCGGCCTTGACGACGCGCGGTACCGGGCCGGGCGACTCCTCGCAGGCCGCGAGGGCCTCGAGGGGCCGGCCGGCGCGCAGGTTGTTGCGGACGCCTTCGATGAAGTCGGAGGAGAGCACCAGGCCGCGGTGCAGGAAGAGGGCGCGTTCGACGACGAAGACCAGCGCGAGGAACGCGAGGACGAGCAGCAGCCACACGAAAGGACCGGCGTCGAAGGGGAAGGAGAAACGCAGGGAGGCGAGGGGCATGGGGCTTACTTGGGATTGGACGACGGACCGCGGAGGGCCGCAAGTTTGCTTTCGGCGGTGGCCTGACCGGGCAGGCGGCTCTGGCCTTCGGTGAGGCCTTGGTTGACGGTCAGGATGATCGAGTAGGCCGCGATGGCTTCGGCCCGGTCGCCGTCCTGTTCGCAGAGCTCGCCCATCAGCAGCACCGAGCGCGCGAGCCAGAGGCGCCCTTCGGAGGTGAAACCGCCCGCCGTCTTGCCGGCTTGGTCGCCGCGGAGGCCGGCGAGCGCGCGTACCAGGGCCTTCCGGGCGTCCGTACGCGAAGCGGCCGCCTCGGGCCCCGTCTCGGCCTTGGCCCGTTCGGTCAGCGCCAGCGCCCACTTAAACCAGGCTTCGGCCTGCGTGTCGGCCGAATCCTTCGCCCACGCTTCCGCGATGCGTTCGTAGGCCGCGGTCGCGCGGGCGATGCGCTGCCGGTCGAGCTGGCCGTTGCGGTCGCGGCGGAACTGGGCGAGCCCGAAGAGGGCGTCCGCGCGGGCCATCTCGGCCTGGGGGCGCGCGGGGTCGGCGGGCCGGTCGCGGATCAGGCCGTCGAGCACGAGCAACGCTTTGTCGAACTGCCCGAGCGAGCGGAGGATCTCGGCGCGGCGCAGCGTGACCCGGGCGAGCAGGGGGCTGAGCGGATAGGTCTCGGTGAAACGTTCGAGGAGCTCCACGGCGTCCTTCAGCTTGCCCTCGCCGGCGGTCGGGGCCTGCAGGGCGGCCTGTTCGGCGGCCTCGTAAAGGCCGAGCGAGGCGAATTCGGCCAGCGAGGGTTCGCCGTGGAAATCCTTGGCGAGCGCTTCGAAGCGTTCCTGGGCCTCGGCGTGGCGGCCGACGGAAGCGAGATGGCGGCCTTCGACGAGGTAGGAGGCCGCGGCCGCGGGGACCTTGCCGAAACGTCGGCGCAGCGCGACGAGCTCTTCGAGGCCTTGGGCGGAACCGCTGTTGAGGGCGGTGCGCGCCTTGAGCAGGGCGGCATGGCCGCGCAGTTCCGGGACGGCCTTGCGCAGTTCGCCGAGGGCCGGGTCGGCCGGCAGGTTCTCGAGGCGGCGGTCGATGTCCTGGGCGAGGGCGGCGGCCTGCGCGAGGCGGCCTTGGGCGATCGCCAGCAGGGCCGACTGCCAGGCGAAGCGCAGGGCGTAGTCGGCGCGGGCGTCGGTCAGCAGCGGATGCAGGCGGCCGAGGAGCTGCTCGGCGTCGGCGGGCCGGCCGGACTTGCGCGCGTCCTCCACGAGGCTCCACGCGGCGGACCAGAGCGGTTCGCCGGTGCGGGTGCGGCGGGCGCGGGCGGTCTCCTCGACGGCGGTCGCGACGCGCGCCCAGGCGACGGGGTCGTCGCTGGTCTCCAGCAGGCAGAGCACGCGCTGATGGAAGGCGTCCTCGGCGAGGCGGATGTCGGCCGCGTCCTGCTGCAGGCCGGCGTAGGTCTTCTCGGCGAGCGCGAAATCCTTGGCCAGGAAGAGGCAGTCGGCCGCGGCGATGCGCAATGAGGCGCGTTCGGGTTCGACGCTCGCGTCGGCGAGGGTGGTGAGATGGGTCGCGGCGAGGCGGAACGAGCCGTCGCCCCAGGCGGCGATGGCGAGCGTCCGCGTCGCTTCCCGGACGAGCGGGCTGGCGGGGACTTCCTTGATCAGGTCCTCGGCCGCCTGCCGGGCCTTCTCGCGGTTGCCGGCGAAGAGCATCAGCTGCGCCCGGGCGAGATGGATCGCATCGAGCACCTGCGGGTCCCGCGGACAATGGTAGGTGATGCCGCCGGGGTTCCGGCGGAGGAGGAAGTCATTGACTTCGTTCGCCACGGCGCGGGCGTCGAGGGTCTTGCCGGGGTCGGATTCCGATCTCGGGTCGGCCGCCGCGACCAGCGCCCGCAAGGCGGTCAGGCGTACGGCGACGTTGGCGGGGTTGCGCGCGGATTCCATGAGCCGCCCGCGCCCGGCGGCGGTGTCGGCGCCAAGGATGAGGCCGGCGAGCAGGTCGGATTCGGCCTGGCGGGCGGGCGCGAGCGGCCCCGCGTCGGCGAGGGCCTGCGCCGCTCCTTTGGGGTCCTGCCGCTGCGCCAGCGCGAGCGCGAGATTGCGGGCATAGGCGTAGGCGAGCGGCGTCCCGCGGGCGCCGGTGGCGAGGGAACGCAGGGCTTCGAGCGTCCGGTCCTCGACCCGGCCGGCCAGGATGGTGGCGCGATAGCCGAGGAGTTCGATGCGTCGGCGCTGCTCTTCGGAGACGGCGGAGCGCAGCACGGCTTCCTGGCTGACGGTCACGGCGAGGTTGTCGCCCTGCGCCGCGGCGATCATCCAGCGCAAAGCGTGCCCCCAGGCGAGCTCGTGCGCGGGCAGCTGGGCGAGGTCGAGTTCGGCCGTGAGCCTGCGGGCCCCGTCGAGGTCGTCCTCAAGCACCGCCAGCAACCCTTCGCGCAGGGTCTTGCGTGGCGATTTCGGAAGGAACTTCAGGGCCGCCTTGGTCTCCGGAAGGCGGACGCGCTCGAGCGTGGCCGCGGTCAGGCCGAGGCCGGCGTGCTCGCGGCTGCGTTCGTCGAGCCTGGGGTCGGCGAGCAGCCGGGCGTAGAAGCCGGCGGCGGTCGACGAGAGTCCGGCGGCCAGCGCCTCGTCGGCGAGGCCCAGCAGCACGCGGCCGTCGGGCCGCTCCCCGGCGCCGGCGGGCGCGGGCGCGGTGAGCAGGTCCGGCGGGAGTTCCTGGGACACCGACCGTGCCGGCGCGAGGACGCCGAGGGCGAGGAGGATGGCCAGGGTGAACCGCAGCATCGCCCCGAATATGGACGGGGCGGGCCGGCGGGCAAGAGGCGAGTGCCGGTTCAGGCCTTGTCGAGTCCGAAGGCCGTGTGCACGGCGCGGACGGCGGCGTCGGCCTTGGCGGGTTCGAGCGCGACCGAGATCTTGATCTCGGAGGTCGTGATGAGCTCGCTGTTGACGCCGACGGAGGCGAGGGCCTTGAAGAGCGTGCCGGCGACGCCGGGGTGGGAGATCATGCCGACGCCCACGATGGAGAGCTTGGAGATCTCGCCTGCGGAGCGGACGGAGCCGGAGCCGAGCTTCTTCAAGGTCTGGCCGACGACGGCCTCGACGCGGGAGAATTCGGCGGTGGTCACCGAGAAGGTCAGGTTGGCTTTGCCGTCCTTGCCCAGGTTCTTGATGATCATGTCGACGCTGAGGCCGGCCTCGCCGAGGTCGTCGAAGAGGGCGGACAGCGCCTGCGGGTTGTCCGGCAGGTCGTTCACCGTGACGCGGGTCTGCAGGCGGTCGAGGGCGACGCCGGCGATGGCCGCGTCTTCGAGGGTTTTGTCGATGGCTTTCACGATGGTACCGGGTTGGTCGTTGAAGGAGGAACGGACCTCGAAAGGCACGTTGTATTTCTGGGCGAACTCCACCGAGCGGGACTGCATGACCTTGGAGCCGCTGGAAGCCAGCTCGAGCATCTCCTCGTAGGAGATCTCCGGCAGCTTGCTCGCGTTGAGCACGATGCGGGGGTCGGCGGTGTAGACGCCGTCGACGTCGGTGAAGATCTGGCAGAGGTCGGCCTTGATGGAGGCCGCCACGGCGATGGCCGTGAGGTCGGAGCCGCCGCGGCCGAGGGTGGTGATTTCACCTTGGTCGGTGGACCCCTGGAAGCCGGCGACCACGACGACCTTGCCTTCGTCGAGGCGGGCGAGCAGGTCGCCGCCGGTGATGCGGGTGATGCGGGCGCGGGTGTGGACGTCGTCCGTGAAGATGCCGGCCTGGGCGCCCGTGCGGGAGACCGCGGGGACGCCGATGGCGTGGAGGGCCATGACCGTGAGGGCGATGGTCTCCTGTTCGCCGACGGCCATCAGGACGTCCATCTCGCGCTCGTCGGGGAGCTTCGAGAGGGCCTTGGCGCGGGCGATGAGGTCGTTGGTCACGCCGCTGCGGGCGGAGACCACGACGACCATGCGGTTGCCCTTGGACCACTGCTCCTTGATCTTGGCCGCGACGTTCTGGATGCGGTCGACGTTGCCGACGGAAGTACCGCCGTATTTCTGGACGATGAGGGCCACCGGAGGGTCAGGATTCGGGAGAGAAGATGCGGAGCACCACCGGCTCCTCGAGCACGGTCTTGAGGCGGCGCAACTCTGTCAAGACCGCCGACATCCGGCGTTCGCTGACCGGATAGGTCGAGAGCGTGACGGTGCCGCGGCCTTGGTTCGGGTGCTCGTACTGGATCACGCGGGCGATGGAGACCTTGTGCTTCGAGAAGACGCGGTAGATGCCTTCGGAGACGCCGGCCTTGTCGAGCAGCGACAGGCGGAGGTAGAAGGGGGAGACGATCTCGTCGATCGAGGCCATGCGCAGCGCGCGGCCGGCCTTCTCGCGGGCGGCGAGGGCGTCGGGCGAGAGCGCCTGCGGGATCGCGCCGGTGAGGGCGGCGATGGCGTCGACGATGTCGCCGATGACGGCCGACGCGGTGGCGTCGCCGCCGGCGCCGCGGCCGGTGAGCGTGGTGGCGCCGACGACGTCGCCGCGGAGGGTGATGCCGTTGTTGACGCCGGAGACGCGCGCGAGGATGTCGCGGTTCGGGACGAGCGAGGGGTAGACGCCGACGGTCATCCAGTCGGACTTGAAGTCGCGGCGGATGACGGCGAGGTGCTTGAGGGCGAAGCCGAAGCGGCGGGCGAAGTCGATGTCGGCCGGGCCGATCTTGCGGATGCCTTCGACGAGCGTGCGGGCGGCCGGCGCCCACTTGCCGTGCGCGAGCCAGGCGAGGATGGAGGCCTTATGGAAGGCGTCGATGCCGTCGACGTCGAGCGTCGGGTCGGCTTCGGCGTAACCGAGCTCCTGGGCTTCCTTGAGCGCGTCGGCGAACGAAAGGCCGTCCTCGCCCATGCGGGTGAGGATGTGGTTGCACGTGCCGTTGAGGATGCCGACGATCAGCTCGAAGCGGTTGGCGACGAGGCCTTCGCGGATGGCCTTGATGATCGGGATGCCGCCGGCGACGCTGGCTTCGAAAAGGAACTGGCCGCCGTGCCTGCGGACGGCCTGGAAGATCTCGGGGCCGTGCTCGCAGAGGAGGGCCTTGTTGGCCGAGACGACGACCTTGCCGAGGCGCAGGGCCCGGAGGGTGAGCTCGCGGGCCTTGGTGGTGCCGCCGATGAGCTCGCAGACCACGTGGACCTTGGGGTCGTCGATGATCTCGGCGGGGTTGGTGGTCAGGCGCGCGGCCGGGATCTTCACCGCGCGCTTCTTCCGCAGGTCGCGGACGGAGGCCTTGCGGAGGTCGAGCTTCACGCCGAGGCGGGATTCGAGGTCGGCCTGTTTGTCTTGCAGGTGCTTCCAGACGCCTTGGCCGACGGTGCCGAAGCCGAGGATGCCGATGCCGATGGTGCGAGGGGCGGTCATTGCGAAAAGTTCAGGCTTTCTTGACGAAGCGGTTCTCGGTGCCGGCGAGCAGGCGGCCGATGTTGGAACGATGCGTCCAGACGTTGAAGGCGGCGACCGCGGCGGCGAACCAGAACTCCGGCTGGCCGAAGGTCAGCTTCGTGAAGAGGGGGAGCAGCCAGCAAGAGAGGGGGAGCGACACGCCGAGCGCGATGGACGCCAGCGAGACGTAGCGGGAGAGGGTGAACACGAGGCCCCAGACGGCGGCGCCGATGAGGATCGGGACGGGCAGCAGGACGAGCAGGCCGCCGATGGTGGAGGCCACGCCCTTGCCGCCCTTGAACTTCAGGAGGCAGGAGAAGCAGTGGCCGAGCAGCGTGCCGACGAAGCCGGCGACGCAGACGGTGAAATGGATGTCGGCCGCGGCCGGGGTTTCTTCCACGCGCAGCAACAGGTAGGGCAGGCCGGCGCCGACGAAACCCTTGAGGGCGTCGAGGGCGAAGACGAGGTTGCCCGGTCCCTTGCCGAGCACGCGCTTGACGTTGGTGGCGCCGGGATTGCCGGAGCCTTCCTTCAGGATGTCGACTCCATGCTTCTTCGCCACGAGCACGGCGAAGTTGACGGAACCGATGAGGTATCCGAGCAGGCAGAAGATCCCGAGGGCCGCGAACATCGCTCAGGCTTCGATCAGCTTGGCGCTGACGATCGCCGGATTCCGGAGGATCTCCGCGAGGGCGGCTTCGCCGGGGGCGGTGTCGAGCTGGTAGACGGCGAGCGCGTTGGCGCCGCCGGAACGGCTCAGCGCCATGTTGGCGATGTTAACGCGTTCCTTGGCGAGCAGGGTGCCGAGGGCGCCGATGATGCCGGGCTGGTCCTGGTTCTCGATGAGGAGGAGCTTGCCTTCGGGGATGAACTCAAGCGTGCGGCCGTTGATCGAGACGATGCGCGGCGACTGGGCCTTCCCGATGACGGTGCCGGCGACGGAGACGGTCTTCCCGCCCGCGAGCACGGCCTCGACGAGGATGAGTTCCTTGTAGTCGGCTTCGGCGGAGGAGCGGACCGACTGGACCTCGACGCCGAGGGCCTTGAGCTTGCCCGGCGCGTTGACGTCGGTGACGCCTTCCACGATGCCGCGGAGGTAGCCACGCTGGATGGCGCGGGCGATGGCGTTGGCGCCCTGGTCGGAGCCGGTGCCGAAGGTGGTCAGGCGGAGGGACTCGATGCGGCCGGGGGCGGCCAGCTGGCGGGCGATGGAGCCGAGCTTCTGGGCGAGCGAGAGGAACGGCTTGATCGCGGCGAGGGTCTGCGCGTCGACGGAGGGCAGGTTGACCGCGTTGGCGGGCGAACCGCCGCCGAGGACGGTGATGGCGGCTTCGGCGACCTCGACGCCGACGTTCTCCTGGGCTTCGGCGGTGGAGGCGCCGAGGTGCGGGGAGAGGTGGGCCTTCGGGAGGGAGCGGAGCGGGTGGTCCTTGGCGAGGGGCTCTTCGACGAACACGTCGAAACCGCAGCCTCCGCACTTGCCGGAGGCGAGCGCGGCCGCGAGGGCGGCCTCGTCGACGATGCCGCCGCGGGCGCAGTTCACGATCTTCACGCCCTTCTTCATCTTGGCGAAGGCGGCTTCATCGACCATGCCTTCGGTAGCGCCCTGCTTGCCCTTCTCGATGAGGGGCATGTGCACGGTGATGTAGTCGGAGAGGGCGAAGACTTCGTCGAGGGTCGCGATCGACACGCCGAGGGCCTTGGCGCGGGCTTCGGTGAGGTAAGGATCGTAGGCGAGCACCTTCATGCCGAAGGCGAGGGCGCGCTTGGAGACTTCGGCGCCGATGCGGCCGAGGCCGAGCACGCCGAGGGTCTTGCCGAAGAGTTCGGAGCCGGAGAGGGTCTTGCGGTCCCACTTGCCTTCGCGCATGGACTGGACGGCTTCCGGCACCGGGCGGGCGAGGGAGAGCAGGTGGGTGAAGGTGAGCTCGGCGGTCGCGATGGTGTTGCCCGAGGGGGTGTTCATCACGATGACGCCGCGCTCGGTGGCGGCATCGACGTCGATGTTGTCCACGCCCACGCCGGCTCGGCCGACGCAGACGAGGCGCTGGGCGGCGGCGAGCACTTCGCGGGTGATCTGGGTCTCGGAACGGACCAGGATGGCGTCCACGTCCACGACCAGCTCCAGGACCTTCTCGGGGGAGGAGCCGTAGGCTTCGACGACCTCATAGCCCGGCTGGGCTTTGAGGAGGGCGACTCCGGTGGGCGAGATCTTGTCGGCGACGAGTACCTTGGGCATGGCGATGGCGGTTAAATGTTTGTGTTGAGTCATAAATGCCAGCCCAAGGCAAAGGCAAGCACCTACCCCCGTTCGTCCGTCATAGCCGGCTCAGAGCCGGCGATGGGCGTAATCCGCCAATTCGTAACAATCCGGGCTCATTTCTTCCAGAAAACGGCAGGGATCCAGCGGACGGTAGCCCTCTCCCGAGACCGCGAAACGGGGGGCGAAAAGGAAGAGCATGTTCTCCGCGCGCGTGCAGGCCACGTAGAAGAGGCGACGTTCTTCCTCCACGTCCCCTTCGTCGATGGCGCGGGTCAGGGGCAGGAGCCCGTCGGCGCAGCCCAGGAGGAAGACGATCGGGAACTCGAGTCCCTTGGACTGGTGGATGGTCGTCAGGCGGAGCATGTCCTCCTCCGGCTCGGCTTTCTTGTCGGAGGATTCTCCGTTGAGCAGGGCCACCTGGGCGACGAGGTCGCCGACGTCCTCGAACTTGGACGCGAAGCCGATGAGGCCTTGGAGGTCCTGTTCGCGGTCGCGCCAGTCGGGGAAGATCGTCTTGAGGAAGGTGCCATACCAGCCCTCGATGCAGACGCGCACCGTCTCGGCGGGCGTCCGGGCGACCTTCACGGAGTGGGCGTCGGCCGCCGCGACGAACAGGTCGGGCGCGGGGGCGGCGGGGCCGGGCTTGGCCTTGGCGGCCTCGAGGCCCTCGAGCATGTCCTCGAGGGTGATGGTCAGGTCGTTGAAATCGTCCTTCGCGGATTCCGGCACGCGCTTGATGACCGCGTCGGCGCGCAGCGCGCGGACGAGGCCGCGGCCTTGGGCTTCGTCGACCTCCCGGGCCGCCTTGCTGATCTTCTCCGCGGCGACCGGGCCGACCTTGGGCAGGAGGCAGAGCAGGCGGGAGAGCGCGACCTGGTCGAGCGGATTGTGCACGAAGCGCAGGTGCGCGAGGACGTCCTTCACGTGCGCGAGGTCGAAGAACTTGTGGCCGCTGGTGATGACGAACGGCACGCCCATGGCGTTGAGCTCCATCTGCAGTTCCAGCGACTGGTAGTGCGCGCGGTAGAGCACGTGCATGTCCTTCAGCGCGTGCCCTTCGTGGTGCAGCTGCATGATCTTGCGGACCACGAGTTTCGCCTGTTGCGACGTGTCGCCGACGGTGAAGACCGTGGGCGGCGGGCCGCTCGGGCGCACGGCCTGGAGGCGGCGGTCAAAGCCCTCGACGCGCGGCCGGTGACTGAGGATCTCATTGGCGAAGGCCAGGATCTCCGGGGTCGACCGGTAGTTGGTGTCGATCGTGTGGAT